>Ga0209101_1000737_pt1 | contig 26241 bp, 20 predicted proteins | sample ConPoolayeCmetaG_FD_185481 | JGI IMG/M metagenome (GOLD analysis project Ga0209101, IMG submission 185481) | Hot spring microbial mat communities from California, USA to study Microbial Dark Matter (Phase II) - Cone Pool mat layer C metaG... ...
CCCAATGAGTGTAATACCATGTGCACGAATCTTTTCCTCGAGGAAACGGTCACCATCCTCGAATACGAAGAGTGGTCCCTTCACCTTTTCGGCAAAAGCGGCAATGCGCTCAATTGGGACAGGATAGGCGAGCGCGAGAGAAAGGAATGAGGGATCGCTTTTCGTCGCGCTCAGCGCCTCTTTCACGATGATTTCTGGCTCACCGACGACGATGATACCGAAAGGATCTCTCCCATAGTATTCCTGCACAAGACTCTTTTCCTGTTCACCCCATGCGAGGATCTGCGGTATTCGCTCACTGGTTGCGATCTCGAAGTTTTGCCGGGCGATGGCGGGCATCAACATCCAGGCATGAAGGTTTTCTGGGAGAGGTCGTTTCTCGATGGTGCGCGGTGCACGAGTGACGACTATTCCTTCAGAGTGCGCGAGGATACCCGAAGCAAGAATAACTACCTGGGTACGGAACCGTCGGCTGATATCAGCGGCACGGAAAGCAAAGTCATACAACTCTTGGTGATTCCGCGGGGCAAGTACCGGAACGCGTGCCGAGGAGAAAAAATATCGCGCATCTATGACGTGTTGGGTTGAGCTGGGGGTATAATCGGTTACCGCATAGACGACGAATGCCCCCATCTGAGCAGTGTAGAAAGCCGATGTGGTGAGTACGTCTCCTGCTTGAAACACGCCAGGAATTTTCATCGTGACTACGACATCTGATCCTGCAACGGCGTGGCCTACTGCGACGGCGGTTGCGACTGCCTCACTCACCGACCAGCCGACGGATAGTCTGTCTTGAACCTGCGAGAGGTATTTGTCAATGACCTCGGTCGAAGGAGTACCGGGATAACCGTCAGCGGCGTGGTAGCCTGCATGCACAACCCCTAGTGCGAATGCTTCGTTTCCCTGAAGAATATGTCGCGATCCTTCCTGCGAAGCAATGAGTTCAATGAAGCGCGCCATACCAACCTCATGTCGACAGGTAACTCAAACTAAGCAACCGTATCACCTGCCGTTCGAAAGTGTCAAGAAAAAGGAAATCGAATCCCGCTATCCTTGCAAAGTCACCGGCTTGTTCATGGGATAACCGCGTTTGTCGGCCAAAATCTCGGTGCGGGAAATGCCGCCCGTGTCCGTGCGGCAACACGGTATGCTTGGGGGGTGGTGGCAATGTTTTTTCTTTTCTTCTACTGGAAGGGCGAGTGGGTGAGAACCTGCATTATTTGGAACTCGGAATAGGAAGACCGAGGAATTTCATCACCCGTTTGATGTCTTCCCATGTGTGAGGCTTATAGGCAGGGTTGCGCAGGAGCGCCGAAGGATGATAGGTCACAAACACCGGTATACCTTGGTATTCGAAGGTTTGTTCCCGTGCCTCTCGAATGCTCATTTTCTCGTACCCAAGGAGATACTTGAGAGCAGTTTTTCCAAGGAGCACAATGACCTTTGGCTTGACTACAGAGATTTGTTTCTTAAGGTAGCCGATGCATGCTGCTGCCTCGTCGGCCAGCGGTTCACGATTTTCGGGCGGGCGGCATTTGACAATGTTCGCGATGTAGACCGATGCTCGGGGGATCCGCATACCATTTTCGATAATCTTTGTGAGAAGCTGTCCTGCACGTCCGACGAACGGTATTCCTCGAATGTCTTCGTCTTCTCCCGGTCCCTCGCCAATGAACATGATGGATGCTCGTACATTACCGGTGCCGAAAACGAGTTTGGTGCGTGTTTTACCGAGACGACACCGCTGGCATCCTTCTGTTTCTCGCTCTACCATTGCCATTGCCTCTACCGGGTCAGTTTCTTTTGGTGGGAGTGGGAAAATGGCAGCAGGATAGCGAAGGGGGGCAATTTCATGGTGCCACATGAGAAAGGTAACCACATGATTTATTCGTTCCTGTATAATGGTGTCTTTTTCGATCATCGTATCCGGGAGGCTATGGAGAGTAGTTACTGCTTTTTTCTGCCGTAACGCAAAATGAAGAGGTTGTCTTCAATGGCGTTTGCCGCCTGTTCCCGAATTTTCTTGTTCTCTTCTTCGGTAATGATTTTTTTGAGGTACTCTTGGACACTTTTGTCGGCGATCTGTGCCATAGCGTCAACAGCAATCGATTTTGCGAGAATCGATTTTTCACGTTTGATGAATTCGTAGAGCGGTACGACACCCTCTTTTTTGTCGAGAGATCCCACTGCCACAGCGGCCGTTGTCCGAATCTCTTCATTAGGGGAATCTTTCATGACCTTGACAAGGAAGGGGAGAGATTCTTCGTAGCCGTACTTCCCGAGCGTAGAGAGGATGATTTTCTTCCAAAAGAGATTTTCGTTTCTGTCAAAAAGAGCAATGAGCGTCGCTGCCGAGTCTTTTGACTTTATACGTTCGAAGTAGCCTGCGTATTCGAGTTTTCTCTCACTTGAGCGCTCGTTGACTGAAGCCGCTAGTACCAGTTCGATAAGATCGGCTCCCTCATACTCAGAGACTATGTGAAGAATGGCGGAGAGCCAACGAACATCCTCTGTAGTAAGTTCTCGCTGGATAATCTTCTTGGTGTCCGTGGTGTCGAGTTCTATGATTGTCCTCAGGAATGCCGTTTTGTTCGGTTCCGGCGAATCGGTAGGGAAGCATTCACTTGATGCCGGAATGTACATTTCGGAAGAACGCAGTAACTCGGAGAATTCGCGGACGCTTTCCTTTGCGTCTGTCATTGCTGCGCCTTTTGCGGCTGCTATCTGGGAGTCAGGGGAAAGATTTGTAACTTTGGAGAGAACGTGTTTCTTAAAAAAGAGGTGCCCCATAACCCGCGCGGAGAATTTGACAGCGAGACACCCCAACATGTCGGGTTGTTCGACAAGTTTTACGTATTCTCCTTCGTCAAGTTTCACCGAAAGATAGGCGGCTGCAGGGATGATTGCTTTGAGAGAGTTCGTTTCTTTTTCAGCAATGTATTTCTTGAACAACCCTCGAATCAGTTCTTCCGTCGTTTCGCTTATGTCGCCGGAAACTTTTTCCCGCAGAGCCTTTACCACTGCTTCGAAGAGATCTACGTTGAAGAGTTGCCAGAAGTTGGTGCGATAGGGAGCCGAAAAAGAGAAGTTGACTTTATCCCCCATAACGGGGACCGATACGGAATCGGGGTGGAGAGCAAAAGAGTCTCCTGCCTTTCGTACGATAAAAATATACTGGGTATGGGGTTGATAGGCAAACCGATGCATCCGCCAATGTTTCTGGTTGTCAATCTCGGTGATGATTATCTCTTCGGAGACTGATCCAATGATGTTTTTTATCTTCCTGACCCGGGCCTTCGTTTGTCCCCCTTGAAGATATTGCCCGACAAACACGACATCAGCCTCGATGACTGATTTGAAAAATTGTTCTGTATCAGGCAGATTGCTTTCTCCGCCTGCCGCATAACTCCACAAGGAAGGGATAAGGATTATGCAGAACAGAAAAAGCACAAAACGAAACCCCATGACTATCCTCCTGTCTGGCCCCATACCCAAAAATAATACAAGGCAAGAGAACACTAATACAAAGAAAACCACTTGTCAAACTTTATCGTCAAAAAGGGTATTCTCGGGAACATTTTTGTCTATCCAGATGTTGATAAGGTTGACCGTCTGTGTGTTGTATGGTAGACACACTAGAAAATCAGTACCTTCGTGGAGGTCGTATGAACAGTTGGTACCGAAGGTTTCTTGCCGCCGCAGTGTTTTTTGCGACACCACTTTTAGGAACAGTGCATGGTGACGAGAATGTGTTCTATTTCTTTTACTCACAGTCCTGTCCCCACTGTAGAGAGGCACACCCTTTCGTTCAGGAACTTAAGAAACGCTATCCACAAATCGAGTTTCGGGAATACGAAGTCTCGAGGAGTGCTGAAAATAGGGAGTTATTCCAAAAGAAGGCTGATGAGGTCTCTATTCAGAGCCGAGGCGTGCCGACCTTCATCCTCGGCAAAAAGTTCATTGTGGGTTTTAAGCAGGGGGTTCATGACCATCTCCTCGAAGAAATGATCGAGAACTATCTCGAACAGGGTAAGACATGTGGCGAGCAAGAGGGCGGATTGATCACGATCCCCATTCTCGGAAAGATAGATCCATATCTCGTAAGTCTTCCCTCGTTCACCTTCATCATCGGTTTACTCGACGGTGTCAATCCCTGTGCGATGTGGGTGCTCATGTTTCTTCTCACTCTTCTTGTCAATGCCGGGAGCCGACAGAAACTCATTATGATCGGGAGCACCTTTGTTGTAGCGTCAGCGATCGTCTATTTTCTGTTTATGACGGCGTGGCTCAATATTTTCATGTTCCTAGGAATAAAAGAGTATGTGACGGTAGGATTGGGCATTGTTGCAATCATCATGGGGCTCATCAATATGAAAGAAATCGTTTTCTTTAAGAAGGGAGTAAGCCTCATGATTCCAGAAAAGGCAAAACCCAAACTCTTCGAGAAAATGCGGCGTGTCATACACGAGAATGACCTTTGGCTTGCCTTTGTTGGTACCGTTGCTCTTGCTTTTTTTGTGAATCTCATCGAGCTTGCGTGTACTATAGGGTTCCCAGCCATCTATACACGGGTTCTTTCAATACAGAACATTGGTACCATGTTGAAGTATTTCTATATGCTGCTTTACAATGTTTACTATGTTATTCCACTCGGCGTGATTGTGTTGTTGTTCGTTTTTACTATGGGGAAGTATCGCTTCCAAGAAAAGCACGCGCGAGTGTTGAAATTCATTTCTGGCGTTTTAATGCTGACTCTCGGACTGATCCTTGCGTTCAAGCCGGATATGCTTGTGTTCTCGTAACTTGTTCTTCCCTTACAACAGCAACGACATCATTGAGATTGATGCCGGTGTAGCCTGTCCTAAGGGTGCACCCGAATTTTTCAAAGAAAGAATAAGAGTCGAAGCGAGCAAGGTGATCGGACACAATTGCATGATCATGATCCATTCTTCTGTAGTCTTCGGGTGGGATGATGACGCCGGCATAGGGAGAGTTCCCATCAATGCCGTCGCTTGAGAGAGCAAAGAGACTTGTATGAGGATCGAGGTGTTCGAGAAGCATAAGGGCCAGGTGTGCCATGCGTCCGCCAACGCCGGGATTGGGAACAGTGACCGCTAGTGTTGGTTCGCCACAGAAAAGGAGTGCTTCACGAGGACCGAGAGTTGGGATGAGTGCTGCGATCTCTGTACACCATGCGGCGACGGTGCCAATGTGAAAAAGGCGTTCTGCGATGATATGGTAGCCTCCTCTCCGGATCCGTTCTGAGCAGAATGCATGAATTGTTGAACAATCGGCGACTGGGATGAGATGATGACGCGGGTTGTCGGGTGTCCATGAAGGCATTGAGCCTACGAGGTAAGAACCGGTAGGGGACGGGATATCGCTCATGACGAAGGTGAACCAGGTTGCATGAGGAGCATATCGGGTAAGTTTACCTCCTTTGATGTCGGAAAAAGCAATGCGGCGGCGATTGATCTCCTCGATGGGAAGTCCGCCATAGAGAAGGTTCCGATGTTCCGTGACGAGCCGCGCCTGGTCGGAAGCATACTCGACGAGTGCCGAGGCGCCTCCAGAAAGGAGTACGATGACGGCACCATGCGTTGCGGCATGGGAAGAAACGAAGGAAACCAGCGCCGCGCCGGCAGAGAAACTTTTCTCTGTCAGGTGAGGGTGGGTGGAGTACACGATCGCGGCGTGAGGAGGCAAAGTCGCGGGAACGGTGCCGAGACACTCCGGCGCAATAAGGAGAAGGGGGGAGGCGCGGTACGCGGGGTGTTCCTGCAGGAAGCGGTCGGTCATGGTGAACGCCGCTTTGCCGAGGGCAACGATTGTCGTTCGATCTGGGGCAGGTGGAGTAGTTGGAAAAGGGAAGGAGAGAGGGATGTCAGCAAAAGCAAGGGGATTAAGTAGGATGTTTTTCATACTTGCATTGTCGAGATTGCATCTATATCACAGGTAACGACGACTCCCCGGCGGCGGGAGAATTGCTCTATCGCAGCGGTAAGTATGTGAGTAACTGAACGAAAAGAGGGCGCAAACAGGGTAATGTGGCGACGGTGTCGATTTCGAAGACGCTGGAGCGGTGGAGCGACGGGAGGAAAGATGCGTATCTGTTCACTTTTTATCTGTTCGACGAGGAAGCGGTGGAGTTCACGGGCAGTAGTATCCGCCACATCGTCAGAGGGAGCGACGATCTTGATTACTGCAATACGGGAGTAGGGGGGGAGGCCGAGAGTGCGACGCCACCGTAGTTCCTCCTTCATGAAGTTCTCATAGTCATAGGAAGGAAGGTAACGCCACAGGTAATGTTCAGGACGAAGTGTTTCGGCCCATACCATACCGTCTTTTTCAAAACGGGCGGCGCGTCCTGCAACCTGAACGACGACTTGAAAACAGCGTTCAGCGGCGCGGTAGTCGGCGAGTGCTAACTGAAAATCGGCATGTTTGATGACGACCTGAGTAAGAGAGGGAAAATTGTGTCCCTTACTTACCATGATAGTCCCAGCAATAATATCGCATTTCCCTGTTTCGATCTGGTGTAACGCGCTTGAAAGTGTTCCCTCGGTGGAAGTGCTATCCCTGTCTATCGAGATGATACGGGCTGTGGGGAATAGTGCGGCTGCTGTCTCGACCAATTTTTCGATGCCTGCTCCTTCGAGAGAAAGGTGGGCGCTATGACAGAGACGACAGTGGTCGGGAGTGGTGGAGAAATTGCAGTGATGGCAGATGAGGCGATTTCTTCGCTTGTGATACACGAGGGCTATGTCGCAAGCGGGACATTTCTGAACTGCTTCACATACACGGCAGATCGCGAGAGGAGCAAATCCACGACGGTTGATGAAGAAGAGAACCTGTTCCGAACGTTGGATCGCTTTTTGGATAGAGTCAACGACTTCCATCGGAATGTGTGTGTCGCCTCGGTAAGGGAAGAGACGGATAGGAGGTGGCTCTTGGTCGTTTGCCCGTTGCATCATTCGTTCGAGATGATATTTACCGCGGAGGGCGTTGTACCACGAGTCTGAGGAAGGAGTAGCGCTTCCGAGGATGATGGGGACACCGAGCATCTTTGCCTTCATCACTGCTGCGTCGCGGGCATGGTAGTAGGGGGGCTCGAGGTTCTTGTAACTGGGATCATGCTCTTCATCAACGATGATGAGTCCAAGTCCAGGAAAAGGGTATAACAGAACGGAACGTGTGCCCACGATGATACGTGCTTCTCCAGAGAGCGCTTGTGAGAATGCAGTGAAGCGGTGGCTGACGGGGAGGTAACTGTGCAGGAGAACGGCCGGTTCCCCGAGCCGCTTCTCGATGTGGCGAAGGGTGCCTTCCGTGAGGCTTACCTCTGGGACAAGGTAGAGCACCTGTTTTCCCGAGGCAAACACCTCACGGCAGAGAGCAGCATAGACCTCGCTCTTGCCGCTGCCGGTGACACCGAAGAGGAGAACCGGAGTAAAGTTGTTTTTCTTCCATCGGGAGCGGATACGGGAAACAACAGATGATTGCTCCGGGTTGAGTGTGACGTTTGTCTCGGGTACATGTTGCCGAGTATTGGCTGGGGCACACCGTCGCAACCGGTTCGCTTTCGAGATGAAGGGGCCGAATATGGTTTTGAGAAGTTTGGGGAAGGGGTAGAGGTAGTAGGAGGCAAGCCATTCGAGAAAAGCGGTTTCCTGAGGATTGCGAAAGATCGGTGTTGTTGTGATGACACGGGAAACTGTCTTAAAGGAGAGGTCGAGAAGATGTTCGGGAAGTTCCTCGGTAACCTCTCTTACCACCCCCCATAGTCGCTCATGACGTACCTCGACTTCCACGATGTCCCCCGGCATCAGCGTTATTTCTGCTGGGAGGCGGTAGTAGAGATCATCAATCCCGGGGCGCGGAACAATGATGCGCACAAACCGGTCAGTCACGCCGATTCCTGACTGTTTTCACGATATGTTTAACAAGATTGGTGAGAAAGTGTTCTGTGAAAAAGCGGGACATCGCGATCGTTTGATGGCAGAGTTTCTCACCAATGCGCAGAACGGTTGTGGTTTCGTCAGGAGCATAAGGGGTAGGCGAAGTGGTTACCGTAAGATGACTGAAAGAGCAGATGATTTTGCGACGCTTGAGTCTGATCGTATCATCTGGAAGAGAGCATCTGCGCAGGAGAGGAACGGCGGTGAGGGAAACGGGAAAAGATTTAACGATACTCATCGCGGACAAAACGGTAAACAGTAGTTTTCTCTTTTTCTATGATGGTGATACGGCCTGGAAAGATGAGTGGGAGAACGCTCTGGTGATATTCTTCGAACAAGACATCGCTTTCTGTGGTTACCAACCGATATGGCAGGCGATTTGCTCGGTAAAGAAAAAGACAGGGTGCTGTCTCACTTGCTCTGGTTCTGCCGATGGCAAAGGTAAGGTCTCCTTCATGCCCGGTCGTTGTGAGCATTTTTTTATCAGTGGCAATTCCTCGTGTGGCGAGATAGGAGAGAAACGCCGTTGCTCGTTCGGCAGGCTTGGAAGCACTCTTGGGGTGAAAGAAAAGACGCATCCAGGGAATAATGCGGTCGCCGCTGAGGAGGTTCTTTTCTGTACCGACGGTAAAAAGAACCTCGTCTCGAGAGGGGTCGTAGGAGAGAGATACAGGGAAAGGGGAATCTCCTTCGACAAAGCCTTTGATCTCAATGCGGGGGAGATCAACCATAGTCATCCGGAGCATATCTTCTATCAGTTGAACAGGTGTGGCTGCAAAACCGAGAAGGAAAATGAAGAAAAGAGGGAGGGTACGCATGGAATACTACTTGATAAGTCCCTGTAGTTGTTCGATAAAACGAGGAGAACGCCGGACAGCAAGAAAGGCGTTTGCCAGGGCATAGCCATCTTTGTCTCCGGCGTCGAATACGCGATCGCTCTCGTCGAGGACGAGTCCGATAATGGGATGCTTCTGGCACAGTACGTTGAGTCCGTCGGTAAGTTGTATTTCCCCCTTTGCACCGGGGGCTGTTTTTTCCAAGATGGGACCGAGGGCACCGGGCAGGATATATCGTCCTACAATGGCGAGATTCGAGGAAGTACCATGTATGCCCGGTTTTTCGAGAAGGCGGTGTATTTCGAAGATATCGCCGTTTATGCGTCCTTCCGCCATTCCGTAGCGAGAACGGTCTTCGTCGGAGACGGGCATGAGAGCAATGACGGGGAGCGCATGTTCCTCATAGAGCCGCCGCATACGTACCATAACATTATCGCCTGGTGACCAGATGAACATGTCGGGGAGCATCACGGCGAACGGGTCGGTGGGGACGGCGCTCATGCCGCGGAGCACGGCATGGCCAAGACCGCGCTGATTCTTTTGGCGGACGGCGGTAACCTCGACCATCTCTTCGAGGCGCCGAAGGTCTTCGGTGATTTCGGGTGAGAGCGTCCCTTGGAGAAATTTAGGATTGATGCGATCGAAATAGTCGGCAATCGCCTCTTTGCCTTCCGAGGTAACGAGCACGATGTTGGTGATACCGGCTGCTGCCGCCTCTTCGGCGATGTAATGAATGACCGGTCGGTCATAGAGGGGAAACATCTCTTTGGGAACGGTCTTAGATGCAGGGAGGAAACGCGTCGCAAGGCCGGCTGCCGGGATGATGGCGTGAGAGAGCATGCAGATTATCTCCGTTTGAGCGCTCTGTCGCGCTCTTCACGTTCTTCCTGCTCGCGTTTACATTCGATACAGAGAGTTGCCACCGGTCGCATCTCGAGCCGTTCGACCCCGATATCTGCCCCGCACGACTCACAGATCCCGTAGGTTCCATCGTCTATTTTTTGGAGCATGGCATGAATACGGTTGATGAGTTTACGATCACGGTCGCGGAGGCGGAGGAGACGTCCTCGTTCCTCGAGAAAGTTTGCTTGGTCTGCCTCGTCTCCATGGAGTTTGTCGGCGGGATCGCCGGTCTCTTTTTCCAAGTCTTCGACTTTTTCACGGTTTCGTTCTTCAATCTCCTTAAGTTCAGCAAGGAGTCTTTTGCGGAACTTTTCCAACTGCTTTTTCGTTAACATTATATGCTCCCATTTACCGTTCTTTTATGTAGATGGTTACGGTGTATTTTTCCTTGCCGATCTTCCCCGGTTCGACAGTAAGGTCTTTTCCTCCTCCATAGATAGCGTTTCCTTCAGCACCCAACCCCTCGACGGTAACTGTATAGTCGCCCGCTGGAATATCGTAAAAGGAAAATGTCCTCTTCCCTGAAAGGTTACAGGTATCTTTCTGGGAAAACTCTTCAGTGGTGTTCGAGAGGCGTGCCTGTACCGTGACAACCCCTGCATCGGCACAAGAGGTGATGCTCTTGCTGTCGAATTCCCACATAACGCTGATGTCGGAAACAATCAGGGAAAAGTAGTTCTTGAGAAGGATGGTAGAATCTTGCCCCGTTGTTACCTTGAATGGCGGGATATTCGATGCAGCGCGCGGCCGGGTGCTTTCGGTGCTTCGGAATCCAGCGACGGATACTGTGTATGTTCCTCCCTCGATGTTTTGTATCTTGAACTCGGTGGCGGCACACTGGATGGGAACATTGGTTATCTCTCGAGACGCCCCCCACACCACTGCGGTTACAGGATATCCTTCCCGTGTTGCGCTCACCGAGAGACGTCCAATGTCGAGATCCTCGCACAGTGAAGCAGGCCATGAAAGGGTGATGCCTCCGCGATACTCAGCCATGGGGACAACGAGTGTACGGTCCCCGGTGATTATTACCTGTGCCGACCCCCAACTTTTGAGGGCATTGTTTGCATCGAGGAGCGCTACTGTAAGATAGTATGTGCCCGCAGCCAGTTCGACAGAGGCTTCTGTCTTGAGAGGGCAAGGGAATTCACGGGTGTACCTAGTCTCGAATGTCTCGTTGTAGATTGTGACGACGAAGGTCGTAGCGAGATAGGTCGTACAATCCGCCGCCTCTTCGTTAGTGAACTGGAACTGGAGGGTCAATAGGTGGGTTCTCTCGGCATTGTCGCCGCATCCTATAAACAGCAGACCGAGAATACTCCCCACAGTGAACAATCGAATGATACGCATGCTCTCTCCTTTGCTAACATCTCAAAAATACTACCATGATAAATGTAGCAGGTTGTTGTTTCTTTTTCAAGAAATACCTTGCGCTTGGTGTAAGATTCGTTACAATGAAGTTGTTTTTCGGAAGGATATAGAAGCCTTATGAAACATTGCCTCCTACTCGTTGACGACGAAGTCGAACTCCTGGGTACTATGCGCCAAATTTTAGAAAAGAACGGCTACGAGGTTTTGACTGCCCAGACCGGGCTCGAAGCGATGGGGATTCTCAAACACCAGATAGATAACCTTTCTTTTGTGGTAACCGATCTTCTCATGCCGGGCGGATTCGATGGTCTCGACCTGCTCGATGCGGTGCGCGAACTCGACCCCGATATCCCTGTCATCATGATAACGGCCTACGGCAATGTTGAAACGGCGGTGAAGGCAATGCAGAAGGGGGCATTTACCTTTCTTACGAAGCCGCTCAACTATAAGGTGCTCATCCAGCAACTCGAGAAAGCGGCCGAAACGCTTTCGCTTCGGCAGGAGAACAAGCGGCTCCGGCGAGAGATTGCCTCGATGCAAGAAGATCGTTACCGCATTGTATATGTATCGGAAAAGATGCGACGTCTCCTCGCTTCCGCCGCCGAGATCGCCAGGACCGACGAGACAGTGCTCATTACGGGAGAATCGGGGACAGGAAAAGAACTGATTGCCCGCTACATCCTCGGAGAAAGCCGGCGGGCGCGCAAACCCTTCATTGCCTTCAATGCAGCGGCGGTGCACCCGAATCTCATCGAGTCGGAGTTGTTCGGTTACAAGAAGGGTGCCTTTACCGGCGCCGACCGTAACTCGCCAGGCTACATCGGTGCGGCCGAGGGAGGAACCCTCTTCATAGATGAAATCGGCGAGATGCCGTTCGAACTCCAGCCGAAATTGCTCCGCTTTCTGCAGGAACATGAATACCTACCGGTGGGAAGTGCTACGCCGGTTAGCAGCGATGTGCGGATTATTGCGGCATCAAACAAGGACCTCGAAAAGGAGGTGCTCCGGGAGCGATTCCGGCAGGATCTTTACTACCGCCTCTCGCGCTTTACTCTCCGGGTGCCGCCGCTTCGAGAGCGGCGCGAGGACATAGTGCCGCTGGCGAAGTTCTTCGCCGAGCGCCTCGCACGCCAGTACCGTCGCCCCGCCAAGGAGCCGGACGAGACCTTCCTCGCGCGGCTCGTCGAACGGGAGTGGCGCGGCAACATCCGCGAATTGGAGCATACGATGGCACGCTGGGTGCTCATGGCTGAGGAGGCCCCGCAGGATTCATCGCCGGTTGGCGGCGCGACCAGCGAGGGTGCACCGCTCTACTCGGTGCGAATCGGCGAGAAGACGCTCCGCGAGATCGAGCGCGATCTGGTGCAGGAAACGCTCCGTTACACGGGTGGCAACAAGGCATTGACTGCCCAACTGCTCGGCATCTCTGAACGCACGGTCTATCGCCGCATTACCGGCGAAGAGGATGTCTGACTACTCACAGTCGAGTTGTCCAGGGGTCCAGAGGTAGGCGCGCGTCTCGGCGGCGATGACGCCGTTCAACGCAATGAGCGATATCAGGTTCGGCACTGCCATGAGAGCGTTCGCAATGTCGGCAAATGTCCACACCGCCGTGAGCGAAACGCTTGCACCAGCCAGTACTGCGCAAATCCAGAGCCACCGGTAGGGGCGGATGGCGTTTTTCCCGAGGAGGTATTCGACCGCTTTCTCACCGTAGTACGACCAACCGAGTATGGTCGAGAAAACGAAGGTGAGAAGCGCAAAAGAGAGGAGGGCAGGTCCTATCGCGCCGAGGTGTGAGAAGGCGGCGTGGGTGAGAGCCGCTCCCGAAAGCCCCTCTTGCCAGTGTCCCGAGTTAACGATGACGAGCCCTGTGATGAGACAGACGACGACGGTGTCCCAGAAGGTGCCGGTCGAGGAGACGAGCGCCTGTCGTACCGGATTCTTGGTCTGCGCCGCCGCCGCGACGATGGGGGCGGAACCGAGTCCTGCTTCGTTCGAGAACAGGCCGCGCGCGATGCCGTAGCGAACCGTCTCACGTACCATGGCTCCGGCGAAGCCACCGAGTGCTGCGTGGCCGCCGAACGCTGATGAGACGATGGTAATGATGGTGTCGGGGAGCGTGCGCCAGCCGCTGGCAAGCAGGAGCATCGCTCCGGTGAGATAGACGATGACCATAAGCGGGACGAGTTTTTCGCACACCGTCGCGATCGCGCGGACGCCGCCGAGGATGACGAGGGCAGTGAGCACGGCAAGAAGCAGGCCGGTAACCCAGCGCGGAAGACCGAACGTGGCATGCGAAAGGTCGGCAATAGAATTTGCCTGTACCATGTTGCCGATTCCGAAGGCAGCAATGGCAGTAAAGAGAGCAAAGAGGACCGCGAGCCACTTCGCATTGAGGCCATATTCGAGCACATACATGGGGCCTCCCGAGACCGATCCATCGAGGTTAAGCCGGCGGTATTTGATGGCGAGGAGCGCTTCGCCATACTTCGTGGCGATCCCGAAGATGCCGGTGAACCACATCCAGAGCACGGCGCCGGGACCTCCGAGCGCTACCGCGGTGGCGACGCCAACGATGTTGCCGGTACCGACTGTCGCGGCAAGCGCAGTAGTAAGTGCCCCGAAGTGACTTATTTCACCGCTTCCTTCACGCTGCCGGCTGAAAGAGAGCCGAAGTGCCGTACCGAGGGCGCGCTGGACAAAGCTGGTCCGAACGGTGAGGAAGAGATGGGTTCCGAAGAGAAGGACGATAAGCGGCCATCCCCACAGCCAACCGCTGACCACCCCGAGCATCTGTTCGAGAGCAGCCATTAGGGTTCCTCGCGTGGAATGACCATACGTCCCTCTGCTTCGGCAAGCAGTGTCCCCGCATGGGAAAGGGTAGCACGGGTCTCGATGATGCGTCCTTTGACGGTGGTTACCTCACCGAAGAGGTCAAGCGTGATGTTTGGCACTACCGGCCGTTTGAAGCGCACCTTCATTTCGGCGGTGACACAGTAATGCCCGGTTGCCATTGCGGCGTAAGCCATCGCCTCGTCGAGGAGCATCGAGACGACCCCGCCGTGGATGAAATGTTCCCAGCCGAGGAAGCGCTCCGGTATCGTGACGGTGGTGTATGCCGTCAGTTTCTCGCGGTCGACTGAGAGGGTCAATTGAAACCCATGCGGGTTGTTCTTTCCGCAGACGATGCACTTGCCGGTGTCCAGAAGTTGCATGGAAATTACGCGAAGTTTTAGGGGGATTTTTCACAAATGTAGGGAAGAGGAGAAGTGCATGATGTGTCAGCCCACTCGCCCCATACTGGAGCGGCGCTTACCTGTGCGCACCGCTCGTTGCCGTTCGCGTAGTCGGGTTGTCCGGCTGCAAAGTTGTGATAGGTGTGGCTGACGCCGTCGGTCCACACATACTGTGTGGCGAAATTTGCGCTCGTTATCGGCGGGCGGATGTAGAGAGTTCCCGTGACATTGCTCGTCTTGCCGGTTATCATGATGACATACCACTTCGAAGAGTTCAGGAGGTACTGGTTGTTAAACACCTCCTTACCTCCGGTTGAAATATTATCCACACAAGCCTTCCGGTTGGTGGTGCAACTGGTGCATGAAGGATTTTCGTGGATCGTAATGACGGCGTCGTTGTTGGTGTCGGCAACGATCTCCCAGTAGCCGGTCTCCGGGTTGTTGAGGCGGAAACTAACGAATCTCCCGCTGGTCGTGCCCGAGCACAGGCATCCTGAGGAGGATGTGGGGGCATTGGCGGTGTTGAGGGAATAAGTGCCGCCCGCTGAATTTACAACAAAAGCCGAAGAGCAGGAATTCCCGTTTGCCGAGCCGGTACCGGGTCCGGTGGCGTCCTTCGCAGTGTAGCCGAGCCAGTACGGAGTATTGGCGGGAATGCCGAGATTATCGCGGACCCAGTCGTTTTCAGCCGACGATCCGACATTGACCAGATGTCCCTGCTCCGCCACACAGGCGGTCTCGGCATCCTCGAAACTCTTGGTGTCAGGGAAATAGCGGTAGCAAGACCCCGTTGATTCGTTGAGTACCCAACCGGAAGCGCACTCCGTTGCGCCGTCCTCGTCAGGCGTCGGTGTATCATCGAGCATGATGTCCTCGTCGGTCGCCATCGCATCATCGGTTATGGCCGCATCGTCGGTCAGCGTAATGTCATCGGTTGCCGTTGCATCATCGGTTATGGCCGTATCGTCGGTCAGCACACCGTCATCGGCCGCCGTTGCATCATCGGTCACGGTCACATCATCGGTGACGGCATCGTCTTCGGTCTCGAACGCATCATCGGCGGCCAGCATTCCGTCGTCCGTCGAGATGTCCTCCTTGACAAGGTCGGGTTGTTCTTGTTCGGCCGTGTCGGGCAACTGGTTATCGGTGTCGAGTGTCGTGGTGTCGGGGGCCCAGGTATCACTCTCGCCGCCGATGCACTGGGCATAACCGAGTTCTTCGGTGCAGCCGTTTGCACAGTACTCTTTGACCTGCCAGGCGAGATCCCATCCACATTCGAGCACCACAGTCATCTCATCGTCACAGGCGGTTGCGCCCTGCAAGTCGCAGATGCCGCCGACCACACGCGTTGCCTCTTCTTCGACTGTGCAGGAAACCACACCGAACAACGCCCCCACTGTGAAAAACATCAAAGCGTTGCGAAACATGGAAACCTCCCGTCATCGAAAAACCTGCGCCATCATAACAAATCGTTCAGGTTTGGCAACAGAAAAATTTGTTGGGTGTGGGAAATGGAAGGGACATAGTACCCCCCTTGTGAAGATAGAGGTGATGGGGAAGAAAGGCGGAAAATCGCCCTAGTAGATCATCCATGAACGAAACCCTTCTCTCCCTCATCATATCGTTCTGCTTCCGCCGATTATGCTTAATGAATGTTTCCCAAACGAAATGGTGACCCCGCCACCGGAAAACTCCCTCGCGCATCTCCCTCAACGGGGGTACGATGTTGTTCCCGGTCCCCGCAGGATTAGGACCTGTCTTGAGAGGACTTCTTCTCCTTCCAGTCGAGGGCGCCGACGGGGCACTCTTCAATGCACTTGCCGCAGTCGCGGCAAAGCGGCGAGGGAAGCGGCCGCGAGAAGGCGGTGTCTATCCGGGTTGCAAAACCGCGGAACTTGAAGCCGAGGAGGTTCTGATTCACTACCTCGCTGCATACCTTCACGCAGATGCCGCACTTGATACACTTGCTGCGGTCGAGGATAATCTCGGGGTGGCGTGCGTCATAGCCAAAGCGCGGCTTTTCGCCGACGATTGCGTCTGGGGCGGCGCCGTAGGTTTCGCTGTGTTTCTTGAGCAGACAGTCGCCCTTGGCGGTGCAGGAGCACTCGAGACAGCGTTCGCCCTCCTTTTGTACCTCTTCAGGGGTGAAAGTAAAGGCGACCTCTCTGAAGGTGCTGGTCCGCTCGGCGAGCGGGATGAGCCGTTGAGGGGTGCGTGTGTGCTCTTTCGGCTCCTTGAGGAAGACGAGGTCGTCCTTCGCAAGGCTCTGCCAGGAACCTCGCGAAACATTGACGAGATAGGGTTCATGGAACTCTTTTCCGGCCAGGTGAGCGAGGATCGCGAGCGCCGTCCGACGACCTCCGGCGACCGCTTCGACAACTGTCGCGGGACCGCTCACGCAGTCGCCCGCCGCGAAGACCTTATCTTCCATGCGGCAATCTGCTTCGTTCACCGCAACATCGCCCCACTTGGTTGTTTTGACACCCTGCGGCGCCACCGTCTTCTGACCAATGGCGGCAATCACCGTGTCGGCGACAGTATCGAACTCAGAGCCGGGGATCGGTATCGGCTTACGGCGTCCCGAGGCGTCGGGTTCACCAAGTTGCATGCGTTGACTGGTGAGGACGAGACGCCCGTTTTCTCTGCGCAATTTCACCGGAGCGACGAGGAATTCGAACGTGACACCCTCTTCTTTTGCCTCGTGAATCTCTATCTTTTCCGCCGGCATCTCTGCCTCGGTGCGGCGGTAGAAACAGGTGACATCTTTCGAACCGAGGCGCACCGCCGTCCGGAGGCAGTCCATCGCCGTGTTACCTCCGCCGATGACTATCGTTTTCCCCGGATTGTCGCCCTTCCAGCCGGCGCGGGCTATTTTTTCAAGGAACTGGATGCCTCCGGTAGTGAGATCTTCTCCTTCGATTCCCGCTGCGCTCGACTTCCATGATCCGACCGTCACGGCGACCGCATCGTAACGCTGCTTGAGGTCTTCGATGGAGATGTCTTTGCCGATCGTGGTATTGAAGTGGAATGTGATACCTCCCATCTGCATGAAGTGCGCCAGTTCCTTGTCGAGGATTGCTTTGGGGAGGCGGTATTCCGGGATGCCGTACCGGAGCATGCCGCCAGCCGCCGGCATTTGGTCGTAGAGGTCGCTTGCGACGCCGTTCAGCCGCAGGAAGTAGGCAACCGAAAGGCCTGCTGGTCCCGCGCCGACGATAGCGACCTTCTTGCCGGTGAGCGGCGGGAGTTCCTCCATGTATGAGTCATAGTACAGATCGGCGGCGAGTCGCTTGAAGTCATTGATGGCGACTGCCGCTTTGTCGAGCACATTACGGCGGCATTCTTTCTCGCAAAAACGGGGGCAAACTCGTCCGATCGAGAGAGGAAGAGGAATTCGCTGCTTGATGATTTTGAGCGCTTCGAGGAATGCGCCCATGCGTCCTGCGCGGACATACTCCTCGACTTGGGCGTGTGCCGGACAGGCGATGGTGCAGGGCGCCTCGCAGTCACCGCGGTGTTCGGAAAGAATCAGGTTGAGTGCCGTAAGCCGCATCTCTCGAAGTTCGGGCGTTTCGGAGGCAATCTCCATCCCGTCTGCCACTTCCATGGCGCACGAGGGGACGAAGCGTCCCGTTTTGAGGTCCTTGACCACACAGACGAAGCAGGCGGTGTTCTTACTCACCTTCTCACTGAAGCAGAGCGTCGGAATCGCAATGCCGTTTCGTGTGGCGATGGTGAGGATGGTTTCTCCCTTTTCAGCGGCGTACTTCTTGCCGTCTATCGTGATGGTGATGCTCATTGGGTGCCTCCTTTCGTGCTGTAGAAACCTTTCCCTTTCTCGACGCGGCTGATCGCCTTCTTGGGACATACCTCAATGCAGGAGTTGCATCGCGTACAAAGGGCATTATCCACAACGAATGTGGGGCTTATTGCCTTGACCGGGCAGGTCTTCACGCACAGGCCGCATTTGACGCACTTTTCGAGATCGATGAAAACATCCGACAACGCCTTGCACTGGAGCGCCGGGCAGCGGTGTTCTTTGGTGTGAGCGTCGTATTCGTGGCGGAAGTATCGGAGCGTCGAGATAACCGGATTGGGCGCCGTCTGGCCGAGACCGCAGAGCGACCCTTTTATCACCTTGGGGCCGAGATCGGCGAGAAAGGCGACATCTTCTTCGGTTCCTTCGCCATGTGTTATCTTCTCGAGCCGTTCGAGCATCCGCTTGGTGCCGATACGGCAGAAGGTGCATTTGCCGCACGATTCGCGGGTCGTGAACTCGAGGAAGTAGCGTGCCGTTTCAACCATGCACCGATTCTTCCCGATGACGATGAGACCGCCCGAACCCATGATGGCTCCGAGACTCTTGAGCGAGTCGTAGTCCACCACAGCATCGAACTTCTCGGCAGGGATACAGCCGCCCGATGGACCGCCGATCTGCACCGCCTTGACTGCGTCACGGTCGGCGCCGCCGATTTCATAGACGATGTCGGCGATGGTGACCCCCATTGGCACTTCGGCGAGTCCGGGATACTTGACATCGCCGGCGAGCGCGAAGAGTTTGGTTCCTTTTGACCCGGCGGTCCCGATTGATGCAAAGGCGGCGCCGCCCTCCCGTAGGATGAGTGGAATGTTGCCGAAGGTTTCGACATTGTTTATCGCCGTCGGATAGCCGTGGTAGCCGCTGTCGGTGGGGTAGGGGGGGCGGAAGCGCGGAGTGCCGCGTTTGCCCTCAAGCGAGTGAATCATGGCTGTCTCTTCGCCGCAGACGAAGGCGCCGGCGCCCTCCTTGAGTTTGAACTCGACGATGCGGTCATTGAGTTTGTTGAGTTTGCGTTCGTAGATGTCCTCGATTGCTATCTTGAGATTCTTAATGGCGAGCGGGTATTCGGCGCGGCAGTAGATGAAGAGTTTCGTGGCGCCGGTTGCCCACGCACCTATGAGCATTCCCTCGAGCACCTGATGTGGCACCGACTCCATGAGGGAGCGATCCATAAAGGCGCCGGGGTCGCCCTCGTCGGCGTTACAGATGAGCACCTTCTCGGTCGCCTGTTTCGCCGCGAGAAAACTCCACTTGAGACCAGTCGGAAAGCCACCGCCGCCGCGGCCACGGAGCCCCGATACCTTCACCTCTTCGATGATGTCTGCCGGCTTCATCGAGAGCGCTTTTTTGAGCGCATGATAACCGCCGTTGGCGATGTACTCGTCGATCGAGGTCATGGCAATGTGCCCGGCAAGGGCGAGAACCTTTATCTTTTCTCGCTCGCTCCGCTGGGGCCGCATGAGGAGGCGTCCTTCCGTGCGGAGGTTAAGGATGTGATCGAGGTGCTCTTTCGAGGGGAGAACCTTTTCGTAGAAAATAGAGCCTTGATCAGTCACCACTTCGACGAGCGGCTCGGCGTAGCAGTGGCCGATACAGCCGACCTCGACGATGGGGATGTGGGTAATCTCTTGCTTGAGAAAGGCGAGTGTCTCGCTGGCGCCAGCGGCGATACCGCAGGAACTGACGCCGATGTTGATACGACGGATGGTAGTCATGCGGCACCTCCCTTTTTGCGGTAGTCACGCAAAATCTTGAGGAGCGCCTTGCGATCGAGATTACCGTATACCGTGCCATTGATGGCGATGACCGGTGCGAGACTGCAACAGCCGAGACAGGCGACGACCTCGAGTGAAAAGAGTCCCTCTTTGTCGGTCTCGCCGGCGGCGATGCCAAGTTCTTCGGTAATCCAGCCCGCGACGAGCGGTGCTCCTTTGATGTGGCAGGCGGTCCCGTCGCAGACCGAGATGCGGTACTTACCTGGTTTCACCCGTTTGAACTGGGCATAGAAACTAACGATACCTTCGACCTCCACTGGCGCGACCGCGAAGTGGCGTGCGATCTCTTCGATCGCCGCATCCGAAAGGTATTCTTCTACCTCCTGTACCGCTTGGAGCGCCTTGATGAGATTGCTCCGGTCCGGCTCAATCTTTTTTAGTACATCCGCGATGTTTCCCATGGTTCCTCCGCAGTAAGGTAACGACTGGTACACGTAACGTCTGTTCTTCTTTCACCAATGTTTCAAAAGAAAAGTCAAGGAGAAAGAAACAGGTTTGCAAAATCTAACAAAACACTAAAAATGATGAGGCCTCGAAACGACATAGGAATGAATTTTACCAGCGTATCGAAGGATATTTTTTCCGTTATCTCAATCGATTCGATATCTTCTCTTGTCAACACCGAGGGCAAACTCTATTCATTTCCCGAAATAGAGACGAAGAAGTTGAGTTTTTCGCCGGGACTGGTATAGTCGCTCTCGATGTGTGATAGCGCAAAAACAACGACGATACTGTAAGCAAGGAGGAAGCAATGGCTACGAAGTATGTCTATTTTTTTGGTCCTGACGGTGCAGAAGGCAACGCGGAAATGAAGAATCTCCTCGGTGGCAAGGGAGCAAACCTCGCCGAGATGTCGAACCTCAAGATCCCCGTACCTGCTGGATTTACCATCTCGACCGAGATGTGCACGATCTACTACAAGATGGGAGGAAAATATCCTGAGGAACTCAAGAAGCAAGTTGCCGAGAATCTCAAGAAGGTCGAGAAGGCGATGGGGATGGAGTTCGGTTCGCCGACCAATCCGCTCCTCGTCTCGGTTCGCTCTGGCGCCCGTAAGTCAATGCCGGGCATGATGGAGACAGTACTCAACGTGGGACTCTGCTCGCGAACGATACCGGGACTTATCGCAAAGACGAACAATCCCCGTTTTGTTTATGACGCCTACCGGCGCCTCATCATGATGTACTCCGATGTCGTAATGGAAAAGGCGGCTGGGATCGAGCCTGCCGATGGTAAAGGAATACGCAAACAACTCGACGAGATGCTCGAAGAGGTCAAACACCACAAAGGATATGCGAGCGATGCCGACTTGCCAGCAGATGAACTGCGTGATCTGTGCGATCGCTTCAAGGCAAAGGTGGTCGAGGTACTCGGCAAAGAGTTCCCCGATGACCCGTGGGAACAGTTGTGGGGTGGCATTGGTGCCGTGTTCGCCTCATGGAACGGCAAGCGGGCAGTCGCTTATCGACGTATCGAAGGAATCCCCGACGACTGGGGCACAGCGGTCAATGTACAGGCCATGGTGTTCGGCAACATGGGAGACACCTCGGCAACCGGCGTCGCCTTCTCGCGTAACCCCGCAACTGGAGACAACCACTTCTATGGTGAATGGCTCCCCAACGCGCAGGGGGAAGATGTGGTCGCTGGCATTCGCACACCGAACCCTCTCAATGAGGCAACCAAGAGCGAACACAACCGCCACCTGCCATCGCTGGAGACCGCGATGCCAGAGGTCTACAAGCAACTCGACGATATCAGAAAGAAACTCGAGAAGCATTACAAGGACATGCAGGACATCGAGTTCACGATTCAGGAAGGACGCCTCTGGATGCTCCAGTGCCGCGTCGGCAAGCGCACCGGCACCGCGGCGCTCAACATGGCGATGGATATGGTCGCCGAGAGGCTTATCACCAAGGCAGAAGCGGTGATGCGCGTGACGCCGGCGCAACTCGACGAATTGCTCCACCCCATCGTTGACCCTGCGGCTGAGAAAAATGCAACGGTGATTGCAAAAGGACTTCCGGCCGGGCCGGGCGGCGCCTGCGGCCAGATTGTCTTCACGGCGAACGACGCGGTCGAGTGGACCAAACAAGGCAAAAAGGTCATCCTCGTCCGCGAGGAAACCAACCCCGAAGATGTCGAAGGAATGCGGGCTGCGGTTGGTATTCTCACTTCGCGCGGCGGTATGACGAGCCATGCGGCGCTCGTGGCTCGTGGCTGGGGCAAATGTTGTATCGTCGGTGCCGGCGCCATATCGCTCGATGTGAGTCGCAAGGTAATGAAGGTAGGGAGCCGTGAATTTCACGAAGGCGATTACCTGACCCTCAACGGTACCAAAGGCTATGTCTACGAAGGCATACTTGCGATGGTGGATGCCACCGAAAATCCTCGGTTTGCCGAGTTCATGAAGTACGTTGACTCCTTCCGGCGACTCAAGGTGCGCACAAACGCCGACACCCCTGAGGATGCCGCGAAGGCGCGCTCTTTCGGTGCAGAAGGTATCGGTTTGTTCCGCACCGAACACATGTTCTATGGCAAGAACTCCGAAGAGCCGCTCTTCCGTTTGCGCAAGATGATTATTTCCAAAACCGAGGAAGAACGGCGTGCCGCACTCGATGAACTCTTCCCCTATGTGAAGAAGGATATCAAAGCGACCCTTGCGGTCATGGACGGTCTGCCGGTCACTATCCGCCTCCTTGACCCGCCGCTCCACGAGTTTGTTCCCAAGCGTCAGGACGAGCGCGAAAAACTTGCCCGGAGCCTTGGCATCTCGCTCGAAGATCTCAACAGGCGGGCTGAAGAACTACACGAGTCGAATCCAATGATGGGACACCGCGGCGTTCGCCTCGGCATTACCTATCCCGAGGTCACTGAGATGCAGGTACGCGCCATCTTCGAGGCGGCGGTCGAATTGGCCGAGGAGGGGAAGAAGGTTCTTCCTGAGATCATGGTGCCGGTTGTCTGCACCAAGAGCGAACTCGACCACCAGAAGGCGATTGTGGATAAGGTGTACGCCGAGATCTGTGCCAAGTATGGCGTCAAGAAGATAGACTATCTCTACGGCACGATGATTGAGATCCCGCGCGCAGCACTTGCTGCAGGGAAGATTGCCGAAACCGCGGAATTTTTCTCTTACGGGACCAACGACCTTACCCAGATGGGCTTCGGCTTCTCGCGTGACGACATCGGTGCCTTCGTACCCGACTATCTCGAAAAGAAGATCCTGCCGGCCGACCCGTTCCAGATTCTCGATCAAGAGGCGATTGGCGAACTCGTCGCCATTGGTATCGAGCGTGGCCGCAAGACCCGCCCGAATCTCAAGGTCGGTATCTGCGGCGAACATGGCGGCGAGCCAACATCGGTCGAGTTCTGTCACCGCGTTGGCATGGACTATGTCTCCTGCTCACCCTTCCGCGTCCCGATCGCCCGGCTTGCCGCTGCGCAGGCCGTCATTCGCGAGGATCGGATGAAGGTTATCCGGGAGACGGTGAAAGATGCTGTCAAAGAGGCTGGAGAGGTACTGCAGAAAAAGGCAGCGCCAGTGGTTGAAAAAGCGCTCAAGGAGATGAGTCGTCTTGGTAAGAAGGCAAAGAAGGTGGTTCGCACGGTTGAAAAAGAGGTAAAGAAAGAAGTGAAGAAGGTCACTAAGGAGGCAAAAGCGGCTAAGAAATCACTTGTCCGTGGCTTCACGGCGAAAAAGGTGGTTCAGAAACCGCCTACCAAGCCTGCGAGGAAAGCAGTTCCCAAGAAACCTGTCGTCCAAAAACCGGCAGTCAAAAAAGTAGTCGCCAAGAAGCCTGTGTTTGAAAAACCGGTCCCTAAAAAACCGGTTGCTAAAAAGCAGGTGATTGAGAAGAGTTTCAGGAAAAAGCCAGCAAAAAAGCTGCCTGCCGCCAAAAAAGCGGTAAAGAAGGGATCTCGACGATAGTGTGCGCTGGAACGAGAACCGGAACTTTTCTCTGGGCATTGTCGTCAAAGAAAAAGATCGCTGGTGACTATGTCGAGGGCCGTATGCAACGCGGGATGCTTTTTGCCGTGACATTGCTGGGGGCCGCTCTGACGGCCGCCTGCGGCGACAACTTCGATCGCGATCTGCTCTTGGGGAACAATGTGACGCCGGAGGAGATGGCGACGGACGAAGAGTGTCACGATGTCGCGCTCCCTGACGAAGCGGACATTGCGGAGACCCCCGACGATGCGCAGGGCGATGAAGCCGTGATGCCTGACGCCGCGGTGTCGGACAGCGGGGTGCCGGATGGAGACAGCGTGTCATCCCCGCAGTGCGGCAATGGCATCGTCGAGAGCGGCGAAACCTGCGATGGCGGGAGTATGTCATGTGCGATCCTTTTGGGCTCCACCTATACCGGGAATGCCGGGTGTCGTGCCGATTGCGCCGGCTGGAATACCTCATCATGTTGGCAGGAGGTGACCCATGCAGTCTATGCCGTTGACCCGGCAAAGTGTACCGGCTGTCGGCGCTGTCTGCCTGCCTGCGCCGTCAAGGCCATCTCGATGGTCTCGTACAAGGCGGTCATTGACCCCGAAAAATGCACTGGTTGTGGAACCTGTGTCTCGTGGTGCCCCCGGGGGGCCATCTACAAGAAACCGTAACCGTTTGGGAGGAGAAAGTTCATGCGGCGGCTGTTTGTTGTTGCGGCGACGGTGCTCCTTTTTGTCGGTGTCGGGTATGCGGCGAAGGGGGCCAAGCATACCGTTGATGCCAAAACCTGTATCGGGTGCACGCTTTGCGTCCAATCTTGCCCCGCCAAGGCGATTGCAATGAAAAACGGCAAAGCGGTTATTGATCCCGAAAAGTGCGTGAACTGCGGCCTCTGCGCCCAGAAGTGTCCGGTGAAGGCGATACACGGTCCTGCACAACACGCGGCTGAAAAAAAAAACGAAATAGAAAACGAGATACCCAAGAAACTCTTCTATATTCAAATGTCTCGCTGTACCGGATGTAGAGAATGCGTCCCGCGCTGTCCCACGAAAGCAATCGCCGTGGTGATGGGCAAGGCGGTGATAGACCCTGAGAAATGCGTGGATTGCGGCGTATGTGCGAAAACCTGCGCATTCGGCGCTCCGGTCGAAAGGGAAGCGAAGCGATGAGTCCTCTGCTCTGCGCGCTTCTGATCGGCGGCCTGCTCGTCGCCTGTGACATAGACCCCTCTTTTGATACGCCGATCACCATCAACACCGATCGTTGCGCCGGCTCTTCGTGCCGGGTGTGCGAGCGGGTCTGCCCTTTCGATGCCATCCACTTCTATGGTCCCGAAGACAAGCCGGTGGTTGATCCCGACAAGTGTACGCAGTGCGGTTCCTGTGTCCGCGAATGCCCGTACCAAGCCATCACGGGGAGACCCCGGTGAAACGGTCTGTCGCAGGAGCGGCGATTCTCCTTCTTGCGATGAGACTCTACGGGAGCGGCGAGGTGACGGCCGGCGGCTATGTGCCTTTCCTTGAATCGAAAACGACCGATCCGGCCGCGCCGGCATACTATCTGCTGTCGGGGCGGTTCGCCTACGAACCGGTCGAGGATCTCACCGTCGGCGGCGATCTTTTCTTCCTCCACGGGTTTCCCGAAGATGAGATGGCGAACGCGGTTGAGACGAGTTGCCTTCTCGGTCGCGGCCGTTTCCTGCTCCAGTACGACTTTCCCGCGGTCAAGATAGGCGCGCTGACCTATGCGATGCTCTCCGCCCATACGGCCAATACCGCGAAGGTGGTGTATCAGGGTCCGGCGCTCCTCGGCGGCTATCGGCAAAACTACATTCATGAAGAGGTGTACCTCAAAGCGGCTCCGGTAAAAGATTTGCGGCTCGTGGTATCAGCGGGGGTGAACACCCAGTCGTACGATGTGCCGCCGACGATGGGAGGCGGTGTTCTCCGCGACACGAACCTGTTCACATACGGAGACATCGGGTATCGTATCATTTCTCTGGTCGAACCTTTTGCCGGACTCTTCTACGGTGACGACCTCAACGAACGGGAAACCTTCGATTCCCTCCGCTTCCGTGGCGGGTTGCGCGGCGAGGAGTTCTTCTTCGATCGTGACCTGCATCTTTCCTATGCGGCATTTTACAAACGGGAAGAATCCGAACCGCTCCACGAGCGTGACCGGCTGGCACTCTACCTCAAGGGACGCTGGAACTTCCCGACCGACACCGACCTCTTCGGCTGGCTCTACCACGAATATGCCTTCCCGCGGCAGAGCGTCCGGTATGTGAATCGCTATCTCGCCCTGCAGGCGCGGCAGAGGGTGCTTGACCGGAAACTCGCGCTCTCGGCGGGCGGTTTCCTCCTCATCGAGAAACATCCGGGCGGCGACTGGTATCTGCC
>Ga0209101_1000738_pt1 | contig 26238 bp, 22 predicted proteins | sample ConPoolayeCmetaG_FD_185481 | JGI IMG/M metagenome (GOLD analysis project Ga0209101, IMG submission 185481) | Hot spring microbial mat communities from California, USA to study Microbial Dark Matter (Phase II) - Cone Pool mat layer C metaG... ...
GAATACGCCCACCCCGAAGCCCACGGCCACGCCTAAACCGTGGTTCAGCGACCTGCCAGTATCGGCCGACCCCACACCCTACCTGGTCATCGGCATCGTGGCGATCTTGCTGTTCATCGTGGGGACATGGTTGTGGCGAGCAGCGCGGGGGAGCGGAGGAGCAGGGGAGCAGGGGAGCGGAGGAGCAGGGGAACAGAGGAGCGGAGGAGCAGGGGAACAGAGGAGCGGAGGAGCAGGGGAACAGAGGAGCGGAGGAGCAGAGGGGCGGAGGAGCATGAGGAACACCTCTGACGCCTGACGTTTCACGTTTTACGCTTCACAACAAGGAATGCCACTCATGGCCTACCACCCCGCCAACCCCCTCATCGTCCAGGGTGACCGGACGGTGCTGGTGGAGGTGGCGAATGACCGCTACGAGGAGGCCCGGGACCACCTGGCCCGCTTTGCGGAGCTGGTGAAAAGCCCGGAATACATCCACACCTATCGCATCACGCCGCTGAGCCTGTGGAATGCGGCCGCGGCCGGCCTGGATGCCGACTTTATCGTGCGTGTGCTGGAGGAGTATAGCAAGTACGATGTGCCGGCCCACGTCGTGGCCGACGTGCGCGACTATGTGGCGCGCTACGGTCGGCTCCGGCTGGAGCAGCGCGACGGCGACCTGGTGCTCGTCTCCACCGACAAACCGCTCCTCACCGAGGTCTGGCATCACCGGCGCATCCGGCCCTTCCTGATCCGGCCGCTCGACGACCTGACCTTGCTGGTGGACCCGGCCCAGCGCGGCCGGGTCAAGCAGGCCCTGGTGGAGTTCGGCTTCCCGGCCGAGGACCTGGCCGGTTACGTGGCCGGCGCGCCTTTAACGGTGCGCCTGCGAGCCACGGCCCGCTCCGGGCAGCCGTTTCGCTTACGTCGTTACCAACAGGAAGCCGTGGAGGTCTTTTACGCCGGCGGATCGGCCCGGGGCGGCAGCGGCGTGGTGGTGTTACCCTGTGGGGCCGGCAAGACGATGGTCGGCCTGGGGGCGATGGACAAGCTCCAGACGGCCACCCTCATCCTCACCACGTCCACCCTGGCCGTGCGCCAGTGGCTGGATGAGCTGGCGGACAAGACCACCCTGTCGCCGGCCGAGATGGGCGAGTACACCGGCCTGCGGAAGGAAATCCGGCCGGTTACCGTCACCACCTATCAGATATTGACCTACCGGCCCCGGCGTGCAGAGACCGCCGGGTTTCCTCACCTGGCCCTGTTCAACGAACGCGACTGGGGCCTCATCATCTACGACGAGGTCCACCTGCTGCCGGCCCCGGTCTTCCGCATCACCGCCGAGATCCAGGCCCGGCGGCGGCTGGGCCTTACCGCCACCCTGGTCCGGGAGGACGGCCGCGAGAGCGACGTGTTCTCCCTCATCGGCCCCAAGAAGTATGACCTGCCCTGGAAGGATTTAGAAAAGCAGGGCTGGATCGCCCCGGCCGAGTGCCACGAGATCCGCCTGGAGCTGGACCAGGCGCGGCGCATGGAATACGCCCTGGCGGAGCCGCGCGAGAAGTACCGCATCGCGGCCGAGAACCCGCGCAAGCTCGAGGTGCTGCGCCGGCTCGTGGCGCGGCACGCCGACGACCACGTGCTGGTCATCGGCCAATACCTGGAACAGCTTCGGGCCGCGGCCACCATGCTGGACGCGCCCCTTATCACCGGCCAGACATCGGTCCCGGAACGCGAACGGCTCTTTGCTGCCTTCCGGGCCGGCCAGGTGCGTCTGCTGGTGGTCTCCAGGGTCGCCAACTTTGCCATTGACCTGCCGGACGCCAACGTGGCGATCCAGATCTCGGGCACGTTTGGTTCGCGGCAGGAAGAAGCTCAACGCCTGGGTCGCATCCTGCGGCCCAAGCGGAACGGCCAGCCGGCGCACTTTTACACCCTGGTAACGCGGGACACGCGAGACCAGGAGTTCGCTGCCCAACGACAACTCTTCCTCACCGAACAAGGCTATCGCTACACGATCGGCCGAATGGACGAATAAGCAGGGGCTTTGCCTGCCCTGCACCATCCCGCAGGTTTTCGCGGCATCGGTAGGGCGGCTTCCCATAGCCGCTGCACCGTAGGCAGGTATGAAACCTGCCCTACGTGATCACTGTCTAACTATCACATCGGTAGGGCGGCTTCCCATAGCCGCCGCACCGTAGGCAGGTATGAAACCTGCCTTACGTGATCACTGTCTAACTATCACATCGGTAGGGCGGCTTCCCATAGCCGCTGCACCGTAGGCAGGTATGAAACCTGCCCTACGTGATAACAAGACTGGCAACCGATGCAGCCGGTCATTGGTCGCTGGACGCGACAGCCAGTTTGCGGTACAATGTAAGTGCAGATAGCCCGCCAGAGGGAGGCCGGGACGATGAGCAAGCGCCACGCCGTGTTGGGACTGTGCTGGCTGGTCGCGTTGCTGACCAGTTGCGCGTCCACGCCCGAATACCCCCGGGTCAGCCTGGTCGAAGCCCCCCAATCTCCCACCCCCACGGTCCAGGGCGCGCCGTCCCACCTCCGCGTCGCCATCGCCGCTGTCATCTCCCCCCAGGGCACGATCCAGAGCTACACCCCCTTGCTGGACTACCTGGCCCGGCGCATCGGCCAGCCGGTGCAACTGATCCAACGCCAGACCTACGCCGAGGTGAACAACCTGCTGCGCGACGGCGGCGTGGACCTGGCCTTTGTCTGCACCGGGGCCTACGTCCAGGGGCACCGCGATTTCGGCATGGAGCTGCTGGTCGCGCCCCAGGTGAACGGCACGACGGTCTACTACTCCTACATCATCGTCCCGGCCCACAGCCCGGCCCAACGCCTGGCGGATTTGCGCGGCCAGACCTTCGCCTTCACCGACCCCCTGTCCAACTCCGGCCGGCTGATGCCGGTCTATATGTTGTGGCAGATGGGCGAGACGCCGGAGCGTTTCTTCGGCCGCACCATCTACACCTACAGCCACGACAACTCGATCCGGGCCGTGGCCGAGGGCCTGGTGGACGGCGCGGGGGTGGACAGCCTGGTGTACGACTATGCCCTGCGCCGCGACCCAGCCCTGGCCGACCGGGTGCGGGTCATCGCTCGTTCCGAAGCCTGCGGGATGCCGCCGGTGGTCGTTCACCCCAACCTGGACGCCGGCCAGAAGACCACCCTGCGGGACATTTTCCTGACCATGCACCAGGACGAGGCCGGGCGGGCCGCCCTGGCCGACCTGATGATCGACCGCTTTGTGCCCATGGATGACCGCGCTTATGATTCGGTGCGGGAGGCTTTAGAGCAGGTGGGAAAGACGCCATGAACGAGCGTGGTGGGGCCTGGCTCAGGCGTTTCTGGCGGTTCTTTAGCGGCGTCAGCGTGCGCACCAAGATCATGGGTATCGTGCTGGGCCTGGTGCTGCTGCTGGGCGCCGGGGTGACGGTGCAGGTGCGCGCCACCATGACCAGCACCCTCGGCCATGAGCTGGACCAGCGAGGTATCTCTATCGCCCGCGACCTGGCCGCACGCTCCACCGACCTGATCCTCACCAACAACCTCTTTGCTCTCCATGAGTTGCTGCGCGATACGGTGGGCAACAACGAAGACCTGCGCTATGCCTTTGTCCTGGACGCCGAAGGGCGCGTGCTGGTCCATTCCTTCAAGCAGGGCGTGCCGCCGGATTTGCTGACCATCAACCCGGTGCGGTCCGACGAACGCTATCGCCTGCAAATCCTGGACACGGAGGAAGGGCTGATCCACGACGTGGCCGTGCCCATCTTCGCCGGGCGGGCAGGAACGGCCCGGGTCGGGCTGTCGGAGCGCCGCCTCCAGGCCCAGTTGACGACGACCACCTACCAGCTACTGCTCACCACCCTCCTGGTCTCGCTCATCGGCGTGCTGGGCAGCTACCTGCTGACCTGGGTGCTGACCCGGCCGGTGCAGGCCCTGGTGGCGGCCACCCGCGCCGTGGCCCGGGGCGACCTGAGCCAGCGCGCGCCCCACTGGTTCGCCGACGAGATCGGGACATTGAGCACCTCGTTCAATACGATGGTGGACGACCTGGCCCAGGCCCAGGAGCAGACCAAGGCTTACAACCGGCGCCTGTTGCGGCGCAACCGGGAGCTGGCCGCCCTGAACGCCGTGGCCCAGGCCGTCAGCGGGCCGCTCGGCCTCACGGAGGCCCTGGAGCGAGCATTGGAGCAGGTGTTGAGCGTGGTGGATTCAGACGCCGGCTGGGTCTGCCTGTTGGGCGAGGACGGGACGTGCCAGACCTTTGCTGGGGTGCGCGGCTTGTGTCAACCTCATGCCCCCGGCGCTCGCAGCCTGTGCCTGGACCGGTGCGCCTGTCGCCAGGCGTTAGAGACCGGCCGGCCGGTCCTCGTCCAGCCGTTAGTCACCGCTTGCCCCCTGCGCCAGGCGGCAACGCCCGGCGGCCGGCCCATCACCGGCCACATCACGGTGCCGTTGCTGGTCAAGGAGCGAGTCGTCGGCCTGCTGAACGTGGCCGGCCACGACGCGCGCGGCTTTCAGCCGGAGGACCTGGACCTGTTGAGCGCGGTAGGGCGGCAACTGGGTGTGGCGGTGGAGAACACCCGCCTGTGGGAAGAGGTCCGGCGCAAGGAAGCCCTGCGCGGCGAGCTGCTCAAGAAGGTCATCACCGCCCAGGAAGAGGAGCGCCGCCGCATCGCCCGTGAGCTACACGACGAGACCGGCCAGGCCCTCACCTCGCTGCTGGTGGGGTTAAAGGTGTTGGCTGGGACGAAGGACCTGGCCCAGGCCCACCACCTGGCCGACGAGCTGAAGGGCATGGTCTCTCAGACATTGGAGGCCGTCCACGACCTGGCCGTGGAGCTGCGGCCCAGCGTGCTGGACGACCTGGGGCTGGTCCCCGCGCTCCAACGCTATGTGCGCGCCTATGCCGCTCACCATCACCTGGCCGGGGATGTGCAGACAGTGGGGCTGGATGGCCTGCGGTTGCCGCCGGAGGTGGAGACCACGCTCTATCGCATCGTCCAGGAGGCCCTGACCAACGTGGCCCGCCACGCCCAGGCCAGCCGGGTCAGCGTACTCCTGGAGCGGCGGGGAAACGCGGTGGTCGCCATCGTCGAGGACGACGGGCAGGGCTTTGACGTGGCAGCAGCGCTGGCCTCGGAGAGTGAGCGTCACCGACTGGGGCTGTATGGCATGGAGGAACGGGCCACGCTGGTGGGGGGCCGGCTGACGGTGGAATCCGCGCCGGGCCAGGGGACGACGGTGTTCGTGGAAGTGCCGGTGGAGGGGAGACCATGAGCGCGCGCATCCGCGTCCTCATTGCCGACGACCACGCGGTGCTGCGGGCCGGCCTGCGCCTGCTGCTGACCGCCGAGCCTGATATGCAGGTGGTGGGCGAAGCGGCCGACGGCGCGGAGGCCCTGGCCCGCGTGCGGGAGCTGGCCCCGGACGTGGTGCTGCTGGACATCACCATGCCGCATGTGGACGGGTTGAGCGTGCTGCGGCAGATGCGGGAGGCCGCGCCGGGCAGCCGGGTGCTCATCCTGACCATGCACGACGACGAGGGCTATCTGCGCGAGGCCCTGGCCGCCGGCGCGGCCGGCTACGTCCTCAAGCGCGCCGCCGATACGGAACTGCTCTCGGCCATCCGGGCCGTCCACCAGGGCGGCGCCTACCTGCATCCGGCGCACACCAGGGCCTTGTTAGAGGGCCTGTTGGATCGACAGCGGGCGCCATCGGCCGAGGTGGACAGCTATGCGCGGCTCAGCCCCCGCGAGCGCGAGGTCTTGCGGCTCATCGCCCGGGGTTACACCAACCAGCAGGCCGCCGACCAGCTCTGCCTGAGCGTCAAGACGGTGGAAACCTACAAGGCCCGGCTGCTGGAAAAACTGGGCCTGCAAAGCCGGGCCGACATCGTGCGGTATGCGTTACAGCGAGGCTTGTTGGGGGAAGGATAAAGTCGGGGGTCGGGGGCTTGCCTGGCCGGCCGTCACCCCTGGCTAGAACTGGGGGTATGCTCCATTCGTCGCTCAGCCAGAAACTCTTCTGGCGTATAAACTTTGATAACCTGGCTGATCTCCCCAAAGTGTTCATCGTAGGTGATGATAGCCTGGCAGTAACTACCTACCCTCCCGCAGGTTTGGGCGCAATGACCAGACCAGAGCACGCCCAGATGACCGGCTGCATCGGTTGCCAGCCCCTTTCTAACCTGCGGGAGGGTTCAGGGTAGGCAGTTACGCCTGGCAATTGTTTATATAAGCGACGATAGCATGAGGCTGATCGGAGGCGTCTGACAAGGGAAATCGTCGTTGGTGGAGCAATCTCTCTGTCCGCCGAAGCAAGGGGGCAATATCCAACCCGGTCAGCAATAATTCTCGCAAAGCCAGTTTGGCTGTAGCACGCACTTCATCAGGAGGAAAGTTGTCCTCGCAAAAGGCATAGACCTCCTGCAAAGTGTACAGGGAAATCAAGCCCCGGAGATCCCCAGCTTCTACAAGTCGGAAGAGCTCTGCCGTAGCGGGATACCTGGCTGGTTCCCGTTTTTCCCCGAAAAGCCAGACGGTGACGACACTCGTGTCAACGTAGATCGCCGGCATAGAGTGCCCTTTCCGTCAGTATTTCAGGGTGGTCTACAGCCTCAGCGAGAACATTAGAGAGCAGGATGGCTATCGCCGTTATGCCCTGATCCTGGAGCACGCTCATACTCTTGCGGCGAGCCTCCTGCGTGGCCGTCACGATGTCATCCGTCTGCAAGTGGTCTAGATAGTCCCTGAGTGTCTTCGGGGGCTGTGCGCTGCTCATGCTCGTCCCTCCTGCCGCTATTATACCCCCTTCACCCCAGAAACGCAAGCCTTTTTCGGTTCTCCCCGCGCTCTTACCTTCTCAAGATTCGGGTTTTCCCTGACACCACGCCGGCCATCTTCAGGGCTTTCCCTGCTAGACGGCCAGCCCCGGCCGGTGTACACTGGAAGACGATGGGTGGACGCGACCCGTCGTCTTCTTTTGTTAGAGAGTAGCTGCTCACCCATTCCCGTTAGCGAGGCCAGGATACAGGCTCATGCTGACCACGAGAGACACAAAGGACACGAGGAAGAGAGACCACCACGAACCTGGATCATCCTTTGTGTCCTTCGTGCCCTTTGTGGTGAGAAGAGACTGGCCTGAGCAGATACGTTAGACCCACACGTAGCCCCGGCCCGCGTGGCCGAAGGAGGAACCAGTATGCCCGAAAACGCGCTACTGCGAATGCAAGCGGATTTGAAACGTGCCCTGGGCAAGCCGGTGGCGGAGAGGCACTGGGGCATGGTCATTGACCTGAAAAAGTGTGTGGGGTGCAACGCCTGCACCGTCGCCTGCAAGGTGGAGAACAACACCCCGCCCGGCGTCACCTACCACGTGGTGCTGGAGGAGGAGATCGGCCGCTATCCTCACGTCACCCGCCGCTTCCTGCCCCGGCCCTGCCTGCAATGCGAACACCCCCCCTGCACCCGGGTCTGCCCGGTCAACGCCACCTACCGCCGAGCCGACGGCATCGTGGTCATTGACTACGACGTGTGCATCGGCTGCCGTTATTGTCTGGCCGCCTGCCCCTACGGCGCCCGCTCCTTCGACTTTGGCGAGTTCTATACCGCCGATCAGACCCCCCATCTGGCTGAGTACGACCTGAACCCCAACTTTGAGTACGGCCGGGAATGGCGGCGCAACCCCGGCAACCGCAACGCCTCGCCCATTGGCAACGCCCGCAAGTGCACCTTCTGCCTGCACCGGCTGGAAAAGGGGATGCTGCCGGCCTGTATCACCACCTGTATCGGCGGGGCGCGCTTCTTCGGTGACCTGAACGATGCCGATAGCCTGGTAGCCCAACAGGCCACCTCGCCCCGCGTGATGCGGCTCAAAGAAGAGCTGGGCACCGAACCCAGCGTCAGCTATCTGCTGTAAATCAGACCCGTGTACCCGGCGCGGGGTGGCACACCCCGCGCGAGCACATATAGCACTGAACCCAGCGTCTACCACCTGTTGTAAATCAGACCCGTGTACCCGGCGCGGGGTTCCAAACCCGGCGCGAGCACACATACCGTGTTTTGTAAGGAGGACCTCATGACCAAACGAATCCTTATCATCCTGGTCCTGGGGCTGATCGCCGTTGGCGTCGGATCCCTCGGCATGGCGGATCGCCTCGTCGCGGGCCTCTTGCACGTGGGCTACGGCGCGCCGGTGCCCTGGGCCTTGTGGGTGGTGTTCTACATCTACTTCATCGGCCTCTCGGCCGGGGCCTTCCTGATCTCGTCGCTGATCTACGTCTTTGGCTTCCAGCGCTTCGAAGCCGCCGGCCGGCTGGCCGTCTTCACCGCCCTGGTCTCCCTGATCACGGCCCTGGTCTTTATCGCCGTGGACCTGGGGCGGATGGAACGGGCCTTTCTGCCCTTCCTGCGCCCCAACTTTACCTCGCCGCTGGCCTGGATCATCTGGCTCTACACCGCCTACTTTATCCTGCTGCTGGCCGAGAGCTGGTTCCTGATGCGCCGCGACTTTGCCAGGGGCAAACAGGCCAGGGGACTGAAAGGCAAGCTGTACCGCATCCTGGCCCTGGGCACGAAAGAAGATAGCGACGCCGCCCGTGCCCGCGACCTGAAGGTGGTGCGGGTCCTGGGGGCCATCGGCGTGCCGCTGGCTATCGCCTTCCACGGCGGCACCGGGGCCGTCTTTGCTGTGACCGTGGCCCGGGCCTACTGGTACAGCGGCCTCTTCCCCATCATGTTCCTGGTCTCTGCCCTGGCCTCCGGCGGCGCACTCCTCACCGCCCTGGTCGCCTTTGCCCTCCGCAACGGCTACGCCAGGCACCGCGACCTGGTCATCGGCCTGGGGCAACTGCTGGCCCTGCTCATCTTTGTGGACGCCCTGATGGAGATCGCCGAAGTCCTGGTCAGCCTGTACGGCACGGCCCCGGCGCACTTTATCCCCATCCAGGAGCAACTCTTTGGCCCCAACTGGTACATTTTCTGGATTCTAGGCGTGGGCTTTGCCCTGGGCCTGCCCCTGCTGATCCTGGTCACGGTGGGCCGCAAGAGCGGGCTGTGGACCGGCCTGGCCGCCCTCATCTCGGCCATCGGCTTCATCGGCATCCGCTGGAACATCGTCCTGCCCGGCTTTGCGGTGGAGGAACTACCCGGCATCGGCCGCTCCTTCCTGGAGCCGCACTGGGCCTACGGCCTCTACGTCCCCAGCCCCATGGAATGGGCCGTGAGCCTGTTCGCTCTGGGCCTGGCGCTGGTCATCTTTGCCCTGGGCTACTCCATCCTGCCATTGGAAACACGTGAGGCGTGAAACGTGAAACGTGAAACGTGATTCGTGTTGCGTGTTGCGTGTTGCGTGCGACCTGCGACCTGTGACCTGCAACCTGCGACCTGCAACCTGAAAATGGAGGTAAATCATGGAACTCACCCGACGCGACTTTCTGAAAACGACGGCCTTCCTGGGTGGCACGGCCCTCTTCGCCGAGGTCATTCGCCCGATGATGGCGGCCCGCAACTGGGTGGCCGGGAGCGCATCCCTGGGTCAGAACGTCTATCCCTTTAACCGGCCGGAGAGCCAGATCTATTCGGTGTGTCTGCAATGCAATACCGGCTGCGGCATCAAGGTCAAGATCCAGAATGGAATAGCGGCCAAGGTGGACGGCAACCCCTACAGCCCCTGGAACATGTGGCCCCATCCCGACTATGCCACGCCGGTCGCCCAGATGGCCACGGTGGAAGGGACCCTTTGCCCCAAGGGTCAGGCCGGCATCCAGACTGTCTACGACCCCTACCGCATCGTCAGCGTCCTGAAGCGCAAGCCGGGCACCCGGCGCGGTGAGGGGCAGTGGGTGACCATCCCCTTTGCGCAGGCCATTGACGAAATCGTCAACGGCGGCGACCTGTTCGGCGAAGGTCAGGTGGACGGCTTGAAAGCCATCCGCGCCCTGACCGATACCGAGGTGGCTGCCAAGATGGCCGCCGCGGTCAAGAAAATCTGGGACGAAAAGGACCCCGCCAGGAAAAAGGCCCTGGTCGAAGAGTTCAAGTCCACCTTCCGCGATCACCTGGACACGCTCATTGACCCCGACCACCCCGACCTGGGCCCCAAGAACAACCAGTTCATGTTCGTCTGGGGGCGCATGAAGGGCGGGCGCGAGGATTTCACCCACCGCTTTTTCCAGGAAGCCTTTGGCACGATCAATATGAACGGCCACACCACCGTCTGCCAGGGGTCGCTCTACTTTACCGGCAAGGCGATGAGCGCCAAATGGAACCCGGCCACCGGCAGTTTCGACAGCGGCGACAAGTTCTACTGGCAGGGCGACACCGGCAATAGCGAGTTTGTCATCTATGTCGGGGCCAACCTGTTCGAGGCCAACTATGGCCCGCCGCAGCGGACGCCTAAAGCCACTGAGGCACTCGTCCAGGGGCGCAAATTCGCCGTGATTGACCCCCGGCTGAGCAAACTGGCCGCCAAGGCCTGGAAGTGGGTGCCCATCAAGCCCGGCACCGACGCCGCCTTTGCCCTGGGCATGATCCGCTGGATGCTGGAGCACGAGCGCTACCACAAAGCGTACCTGGCCCTCGCCAACCAGGCGGCCGCCACAGCCGCCGGCGAGCCGAACTATACCAACGCCACCTGGCTGGTCAAGATCAAGGACGGCGCGCCCGGCAAGCACCTGCGCGCCAGCGAGATCGGCCTGGTGGAAAAACGCACCAAGACCGACGCCCAGGGCAAGGAAGTGACGGTCTATGTCACGCCGGAGGGCGTGGAGTTCACCTCCGACGTGCCGGTCATCCTGGTGGAGGGCAAACCAACCGCCTTCGACCCGCTGGACGCCAAGGCGGCCCCGGCCGTGGGCGACCTGTTCTACGCCGGCCAGGTGGGTCAGTTCCAGGTCAAGACCGGCCTGCAGATCCTGCTGGAATCGGCCCAGACACACACCATCGCCGAATGGGCCGCGCTCTCTGGCGTTCAGGAGAGCGACATCACCGAGCTGGCCGCCGAGTTTACCGCTCACGGGCGCAAAGCCGTGGCCGACATCCATCGCGGCCCCTCGCAGCACACCAACGGCTTTTACAACAACAACGCCTGGTACATGGTCAACCTGCTCATCGGCAACTTTGACTACGCCGGCGGCACCATCAAGGCCAGCACCTACGACCGCAAGGGCAGCAAGAAGGGCCAGCCCTTCCCGGTGACCACGATGTTTGGCGAGCACCACTTTACCGCCTTTGGTCTGGATATGCTGCGCACCAAGACTACCTACGAAAAGAGCACCCTGTTCGACGGCACGTACCCGACCAAACGCCCCTGGTTCCCCATCGCCACCGACATCTACCAGGAAGACATCCCCTCCATCGGCGACGCCTATCCCTACCCGATCAAAGCCCTGATGATCTATATGAACGGCATGGCGTACAGTCTGCCCGCCGCCCAGACCGTCATTGACATCCTGGCTGATCCGAAAAAGATCCCGCTCATCATCGCCAGCGACATCACCGTGGGCGAGACTTCGATGTATGCCGACTATATCTTCCCCGACCTGTCCTACCTGGAGCGGTGGGAGTTTCACGGTTCGCACCCCTCGGTGCCCTGGAAGGTGGAGAACGTGCGTCAGCCGGCCATCGCCATCCCCGGCTGGCCCACGGTCCAGGTCTTTGGCCAGGAAATCCCGCTGAGTTACGAGGCCCTGTTGCTGGCCATCGCCGAAAAGCTGGCCTTGCCTGGCTTTGGCCCCAACGGACTGGGCGAGGGCCTGCCGCTCACCCGGCCCGAGCACTTTTACCTCAAGCAGGTGGCCGACATTGCCTTCGGCGAGAAGGAAGACGGTTCCGACAGCGTCCCGGAAGCCGATGACGAAGAGCTGCGCATCTTTCTGGAGGCGCGCCGGCACCTGCCCCAGACTGTATTCGATGCGGCGACCTGGAAGGCAGCTATCGGCGATGATGAAAGCCTGTGGCGCCGAACGGTCTTTGTGCTCAATCGCGGCGGTCGCTACGAGGCGTTTGCCAAAGGCTACAAGGGCGACAAAGTGGCCCATCCCTACGGCCGGCTGATCAACCTCTACCAGGAAAAAACAGCCACGACCATCAACACGATGACCGGCAAACCGTTCCCCGGCTACACCGTCTACATCCCGGCCGGCCTGTCGTCGCTGGGCGAGGTCATCGAGGACGCGGGCTATGACCTGCAGCTCATCACCTACAAAGAGATGACCCAGACCAAATCCCGCACCATCGGGGACTATTGGCTGCTGTCCGTGCTCGGTGAGGGGTTTGTGCTGATGAACCAGGCCGACGCCGACCGGCTGGGGCTGCGGCCCGGAGACCGGGTGCGGCTGCTGTCGGCCAGCAACCCGGAGGGGGTGTGGGACGTCAAGGGCGGCCAGCGGGTGCCGATGGTCGGCCAGGTCAAGATCGTGCAGGGCATCCGTCCCGGCGTGGTCGCCTTTCCGCTGGGCTTTGGTCACTGGGCCAATGGCGCGCGCGATCTGACGATTGACGGCCAGGTGGTCCAGGGTGACGCGCGCCGCGCGGTGCCCTTGCACGGCAACGCGGCGATGCGCGTGGACCCGCACCTGGGCAACTGTACTCTATCTGACCTGGCCGGCGGCAGCGCGGTATTCTACGATACGAAGGTCAAGGTGGTGAAAGCGTAAAAAGCCTATGCGGAGTGTGGGCATGAGGGGAACAAATCGGTTACGAGGTGAAGCCAGATGAACGCCAAGACCGTGGGGGAGATCATCAAAGACCGGGACATCTATGCCGTCCGCAAGGATCAAACTGTGCAGGAAGCGGTTGAGAAGATGGTGGAGAGGAACATCGGAGCCTTGCCAGTTCTCGATGGTAAACGCCTGGTGGGTATCTTCTCTGAACGCGACCTGATGACGCGGGTGGTGGCCCGGGGGCTGGACGCCCGGCGAACCAAAGTCGGCGACGTGATGACCAAAGAAGTCGTGGCCTGCGAGATCGGCGAAGGTTATGATGCCTGCCTGGCCCGGATGCAGCAGCACAACTGCCGGCATCTGCCCATCACCTCCGGTCACGATGTGGTGGGGTTTATCTCCATGCGGGATTTGTTGCTGGTGGACCGGGACGAGAAGCAAAAAGAGATCGAGATGCTGGACCTGTGCTTGCAGTCCACTCTCTGAAATGAAGGTGCGACGCACCTGGCAAGTGCGTCGCACCACCCAAAATCATCCCTCTCCGAGCCTGGGCGCCTACCGTGAGCCTATCACCACGGCGCCCCGGCCGATTCGGGTGGGCAAGGAAACGACCCCGCCTCCGCGTCCCTTCGTGGGGCCGCTGCCCCTCCCGCTCTCCCCTCCCCTCGTAGGGGACACCCTGACGGGTGCAGGTGGGCCGGGGGAGGGGTGGGTCACGCGCTTGGAAAGGAGAGGACGGACGCCCACGAACCCCCGGCTGCGCCGGGGCGTTCTCGCCGGCTGTGCGCCGTCCTCCCCAGGCGCGCACAGCCGTTTTTTGTTTTGGCAACCGGTCATAACTGTCCACCCGGTTCACGGATTCTGACACTGACATCCGTGCGTATTAAATGCACGAGGGCACTGCCCCGCTCCCCATTTCGCGGCCCTTCGCCGCTACGCGGTGCGGGGAGGGGAAAGAATGCCTGGTAGGGGGTTTTTTGCGGCGGCTTCGCCGCCGCAAAAAAAGACTTTCTCCCCCCTTGTCCCCTCCCCTGACAGAAGTTATGCACGGATGTCAGTCTGACAGGAATGGGGAACGCTGCCATGATCGAGTTACGAGACGTGCACCTGCGCTATGCCGCAACCCCAGATGAGGCCCTGCGGGGCATTGACCTGCACGTCGCTCCCGGCGAATTCGTCTTTCTCACCGGCCCCAGTGGCTGCGGCAAGAGCACCCTGGCCCGGCTGCTCAACGGCCTGATCCCCCACGTCCTCCCCGGCACGCTGCGCGGCCAGGTGCGGGTTCACGGCCTGGACACGCGCCAATATCCCGTGGCCGCGCTCGCGGCCCAGGTGGGCCTGGTCTTTCAGGTCCCAGAGACGCAGCTTTTCAACCATGTTGTGGAGGACGAGGTGGCCTTTGGGCCACGCAACCTGGGGCTGAGCGGCGAGGAGGTGGCCGGCCGGGTGGCCTGGGCGCTGGCTGCGGTGGGCATCGAGGGCCTCCGGCAACGGGCCGTGCGTGAGCTGTCGGGCGGGGAAAAGCAGCGGGTGGCCATCGCCTCGGTGCTGGCCTTGCGCCCATCGGTGCTGGTGCTGGACGAGCCGCTGGCTAACCTGGATGCCGCCGGCGCGGCCCTGGTGCTGAACAGCCTGCGTCGTCTGCACCGGGAAAGCGGGCTGACGGTATTGGTCATCGAGCACAAGACGGGGGCCATCCTGCCCCTGGCTGACCGGGTGCTGATCATGGACCGGGGCCGCATCGTGCGCGACGGCCGGCCGGAGACGGTGTTCGCCGGGCAGGAGTATCTCCGCGAACTGGGCGTGCGCCTGCCCGGCCCGCCCCCGCCGAGGCGCATGCTGCCGGCCGCCGACCGGCGCCCCGCCGGGCCGGCCATCCGCCTGGCAGGGGTGAGTTTTGGCTATCAGCGCCGCCGGCCGGTGCTGGAGGACGTGTCGCTGACCATTGACCAGGGCGAGTTCGTGGCCCTGACGGGCGACAACGGGGCTGGCAAGAGCACCCTGGCCCGGCTGATCCTGGGCCTGCTGCGCCCGCAGCGGGGGACGGTCTGGGTGCGACCGGGCCAGAAACGGCTGCCAGCCGGGCGCGAGGTGGGGTTGCTGTTGCAGAACCCGCTGGAGCAACTGTTCTGCGACACGGTGGACGAGGAGATCGCCTTCGGCCTGGAGAACTATGGCCTGCCGGTGCAGGACAATGTCGAGCGGGCGCTGGCCGTCACCGGGTTGGAACACAAGCGGGGCTGCCGCGTGCCGGCCCTCAGCGTCGGCGAGCAGCAGCGGCTGGCTCTGGCCTCGGTGCTGGCCCTGACCCCGGCGGTGCTCATCCTCGACGAGCCGGCCCTGGGGCAGGATTGGGGCCATCTGAGCCGACTGATGACCTTTGTGGACGGCCTGAACCGGCAAGGAACGACGGTGGTGCTCATCACCCACGATGCCGACGTGGTGCAAACCTACGCGCGGCGGGTGGTGCACCTGGCACATGGGCGCGTCGTCGCCGATACGATGCGCCGGAACTGAGCGGGAGGGGGTGAATATGAGATACTCGACACGCGAGCTGGTGTACGTGGCCGTGTTCGGCGCGGTGTGGGGAGCAGTGGAGATGAGCCTGGGTTCGTTGCTCCACGTGTTGAACGTGCCCCAAACGGGCACGATCCTGGCGGCAGTGGGCATTGTCATCCTGCTCACCGGCCATACCCTGGTGCCCCGGCGCGGCGCCGTACTGCTGATGGGGGTCACGGCCGCGTTCGTCAAGATGTTCTCCCTGGGCGGGATCGTGATCAACCCCATGCTGGCTATCGTCATGGAGGCGGCGCTGACCGAGGCCGGGCTGAGGCTGGCTGGCCGTGGGCGTGGCGCGTTCCTGCTGGCCGGGGTGTTGGGTTCGTCATGGAATGTGGTGCATCCCTTTCTCACCCAGGGGCTGCTGGCCGGGTGGGGGATGGTGCGCGTCTATCGCTGGCTGGTACACGGTGGAGCGCAGTTATTCGGCCTGCCGGAAGAGGTGGGCTGGCTGGTCTTTGGCCTGCTGCTGGGCCTCAAGGTGATCGCCGGGCTGGCCGCCGGACACCTGGGCTGGGAGGTGAGCCGGGCCGTGCTCCGGCGGCGGGCCATCATGGAGCCAGCAGGTGGGTAGAAGGAGGGAGAGAATGCGGAATGTAGATTGCGGAATGCGGAATGCGGAATTAAGGTGGTTGGTGGTCCTGGTGTTGGTCGGGTTGGGCCTGAGTCTGTGGGGCTGTGGAGGGACAGGGACCACGCCGACGGCGGCCCCCTGGACCCTGACCGTCGTGGTGGGCGGCGCGGAGCGTTCCTTCAGCCTGGCCGACCTGGAAGCGATGCCGGCCGTCGAGATCAGCTACACGGCCAAAGAGACGGGCCAGGAGAACGGCTACCTGGGCGTCCGGCTGCGCGACCTGCTGGCCGCGGCCGGGGCCGACCTGGATAGCGTGGCGGTGGTCGAGGTCGAGGCCGAGGATGGTTTTCTGGCCGCCTATCCCCGCGAGCTGGCCCTGCGCGACACCTCGGTGTTGGTCTACCGTATGGATGGCGCGCCGTTGCCAGACAGCATGGGCCGGGTGCGGATGCTGTCGCCGGGCGAGAGCACCAAATTCCAGGTCAAGTTCGTGCGCCGCATCACCGTCAGGTAAGGGAGATAGAGATGGGAGACAGAGAGAGGGGTGGGCTGTACAGGGCGCTGCTGTTTCTGGTGGGGGCGGTGACGGCGGCCGTCGTTGTTCAGGGTTGGGCGACGGCGGCCGTGCTGGGGGCAGCGTTGGCGATCGCGATCTGGATCTGCCCGGCGGCGCTGCGCGCGTTGCTCCGGCGCCGCACCTGGGTGCTGGTCGCCTCGTTTGTGCTGCTGGGCGGGCTGGCCCTCGACGAGCAGCGCGACGTGGTCGTGGGCGTCGTAGCCCTGTCCAGCGCCGGGCTGGGGCTGGGGTTGCAGATGGCGGCCCGGGCCACGGTCATCCTCATGGCCATGGGCGTTTTCACCCGGCGGGCCTCGGTGAGCGACATGACGGCGCTGCTGGCGCGGCTGGGGGCCGGCGAGCTGGGCTTTGTGTTGGGTTTGGCCCTTAACCTGTTGCCGGTCATCCAGCAGACGGCGACCAACACCCTGGCGGCCATGCGCCTGCGGGGCGGCTTTCGTCGGCATCGGCGGCGCGCCCTGCGCCTGCTGCTGGTGACCCTGCTGGTCAACGCCCTGCGCTACGGCGACGATGTGGTGTGCGCCGCCGAGGCGCGGGGCTTTCAGGGCGGCGCGACCCGGTGACGTCCATCCGCCATGCGGGGTGAACGCAGTGGCGAGATGGGTCTGGTGGCAAGCCCCCTGGTGCGCGTTCGAGGGCCTGGAAGTTGCTTGCCACTGGTTGGAAGGCGTGGTATAATTACAACAACGGGTGGGTCAATCCAGGTTTCGAGGTGCGAAATGGCAACGGCTGTCCTCAAGCGTCAGTTTATCACGGATGCGGCTGGCGATCCAATCGGCGTGATCTTGCCACTGGAAGAGTTCGCGCTGGTAGAGGAGATCCTGGCGCAACGGCCTGCCACTGCCAGTGAAGCGGCCCGGCTCGACCAGATGGCGCAGGCGGTCCTGGCCCCCCCCTTTGTGGCTGATCTGCGCGAGACGATGGCTGCTTTTGCCGGGGTGGATGCCGAATGGTGGGAGCGCGGCCGATGACGTACCAGTGGCATGTGTTTCTCACCTCCTTGGATCCTACCGCTGGAGCAGAACAGGCCGGCCGACGTCCCGTGCTGGTGATCAGCCGGGAACGGATCAATCAGCTACTGTGACGAGCCTGCGCCGGGCGATTCACGAAGCTATCCGGTTTCAACTCGATATGTAGTATGGGCGCATGACGCAGCCCGTGGTGCGGTGCAGTGAGAGTGGACCTGGCGGATCCAAATCTGCCAGGTCATTTCGTTGTCGTGTTTGGGGCGACGGTGGGAATATATCACCGCCGCATTTCGCCATCACGGGGCCTCTGTGCACAAAGCGTTGACTCCCATAGGTGCAACCGCAACTTGACACAGCCCTAGCCCGGCTTGCGAACCCCTTGCGCCCATCGGCAGGCTGTGATACAATATCGCTGGCTTTTTCACGCCTTGTTCTCAGTGTTTCTATGGCTGAAGGCCGGCCGCTGCCAGCGACCGCGCATCGGCGGCGAGGACGTGCGCGACATTGACTATGGTGTAGGGAGGAGAAACCAGGTTTCTCTCCTGCCGGGTTCAACGGACACGTGAGCCGTGCTAAACAGGAGCATGGATCGTGTTCCACTTGATCCTGGCGAATGCTCAACGGGAGCATGCATCGTGCTCAACGTGGTTTCGGCACAAGACCCAACGGGGCTTTGGAAAGTCAACCCGACTTGGCTGAAAAGTCAACGGGCCTTTGGATCAAAGTTAACGTGACTTTGGAGCAAACCTGGCCTGATAGCTGGGGGGCGTTTGGACCACGACACACACGAAAGGACGCAAAGGACGCGAAAGCCTTTCGCGCATTTCGCGTCCTTTCGCGACCTTTGCGATCCAAAGACCTCACCAACCTGACCTGGCCGCAAAACCCACCGGCGGCTCTCTTGTGCCAGGGCCGCCGGTGGGCTATAATAGGACCGCCAGACCTCGAAAATCCCCCCAATGGAGAAACCCATGCCTGAACCCACCTACCGCATCGCCGACATCCTGCGCGAAAAGGCCGACCAGTACGCGCTGACCATTTTTCACCGCGACGCCATCGCCGGGCTGGAAGGTCAGCTCTTTGACAAGCGCGGGCAGCCCTACTTGAAGTGCCTGGCCTCCAACCGGGACCGCCGCGCCTACCCGGAAGAGATCGTCCGTCAACTCTACATCAAGAAGCTGATGGACGACTATGGCTATCCCAAAGAGCGCATCCAGGTGGAGCGGCCGGTCTTTTTCGGCTCGGGCATGGGTAAAAAGCGCGCCGACATTGTGGTGATGCACAAAGATGACCCGGACGCGGCCTATATCATCGTGGAGGTCAAAAAACCCAACCGCCACGAGGGGATTGAGCAACTACGGAGCTATTGCAATGCCGAAGGCTCGCCCATCGGCGTGTGGACCAACGGCGGCGCGGTGGTGGTGATGCACCGCGTGGAGCCAAACCTCTACCGCGCCCTGACTGACATCCCCAACGCCCACCAGACGCTGGCGGCCATCAGCGCCGAGCGCGTGACCCTGGCCGACCTGACCGCGATGGACAAGCTGGTCACGCAGCGGCTATCGCTCAAGGACGTGATCCTCGACCTGGAGAACCTGGTGCTGGCGAACGCCGGCGTGGATGCCTTTGAGGAAGTGTTCAAGCTCATCTATGCCAAGCTCTACGACGAGTGGCGCGCGGCCCGGCCCGGCAACCCCTACCTCCAGTTCCGCGTCCTGGACGACCCGGACGAGCAATCGTTCTACAACCGCATCAATGGCCTGTTCCACGCGGCCCGGGACCAGTGGCCGGGGGTGTTCCTGGCCGGCGAAAAGATTGACCTGACGCCGGGCCACCTGGCGACCTGCGTCTCGTTCCTCCAGGACATCAAGCTGTTCAACTCCAACTTGCAGGTCATTGACGAAGCCTTTGAGTACCTGATGACCGAGGTGGGCAAGGGCAAGAAGGGGCAGTACTTTACCCCGCGCCACGTCATTGACATGGCGGTCAAGATGCTCAACCCCAAGCCGGACGAGTACGTGGTGGACCCGGCCTGCGGCAGTTGCGGGTTCACCATGCACGCCATGTTCTGGGTGTGGGGCGAGCAACTGAACGCCGAGGGACCGAACCCGTGGCAACGGGAATACGCCAGCACCCACGTCTACGGGCTGGATTTCGACGCCCGCGCCGTCAAGATCGCCCGGGCCATCAACCTCATCGCCGGCGACGGGCGCACCAACGTCTACCGGGCCAACACCCTGGCCCCCTACCTGTGGGACGATACGGTGCAGGTAGGGCTGCGGGACCGGCTGCGCCGTTTCCCCGACCCGGCCCGCGACCGTTGGAACCAGGAGCACTATCGCTATTTCGGCTTTGACGTGCTCATGACCAATCCGCCCTTTGCCGGCGACATCAGCGAGCGCCGCATCCTGCACCAGTACGAGCTGGCCAAGCGAGGCCGCGACCGGCTGGCCGCCAAGCAGGGGCGCGACATCCTGTTCGTCGAGCGCAACCTGGAGTTTCTGAAACCGGGCGGACGCATGGCGATCGTGCTGCCCCAGGGCCGGTTCAACAATACCACCGACGCCTATATCCGCGAGTTCATCGCCCGCGAGTGCCGCATCCTGGCCGTGGTGGGGCTGGACGTGAACACCTTCAAGCCCCACACCGGCACCAAGACCAGCGTGCTGTTCGTGCAAAAGTGGAACGACGACCCGGAGGCCGGCCCCCTCTGCCCCACCGTGGACGACTATCCCATTTTCTTCGCCACCTCCAAAAAGAGCGGCAAGGACAACTCGGGCCAGTATGTCTACAAGACCGATGCGGACGGCAACCGCCTGCTGGACGCGCACGGCCACCTGATCGTAGACCACGACCTGGACGAGATCGCCACGGCCTTTGTGCTATTCGCCAAAGAGCAGGGTTTGAGCTTCTGGCAGGACGACGCCCGCCCTTTCTGAGCCGCCCCGACGGTGCGCCGTGGACGCTGGCGGCATTCACCGAAGGGGCGGGGACGACGGGGGTGTGGAGCTTGGTCAACTTGTCGACCATCAAGCAGACTTGGCGTTACGATGCTGAGTATTGGCATCCGATCCATATCGAGAACGAACAGACAATTGCCAGGGCTGGAAAGAGGTCTGAGGTCAAAACCGTTTACGACTTGGTGAACCGGATCACCGGCTCAGCTTTCTACCCTTCCTTTGTTGGCTACTATGACGACGCTGGAATGCCTTTCATACGAGTGGCAGACCTGGGAAATTTCTTCTTGAAAGAAGATGGAATGGTGCGGGTTGACCCTCGTATCATTGCTCAATACCGCCAGGTAGCTACAATTGGAGAAGGCGATATTGTCATAGCCAAAGGAGGGTCAATTGGTGGCGTATGCGTCGTTCAACCGGGTATGGGCAAATGCGCGGTTTGCCGCGATGTTATCGCGCTTGAAACAGATCCGAGACGCATAGATAGTTTGTATCTGGTAGCTTTTCTCAGATCACGGTTTGGGCAATTTCAGCTTGATCGATACAAGTCACAACAAGTGCAAGCACATCTGACCTTTCCGGCCGTGGGCAATGTCGAGGTTGTTGTCCCGCCTCGGGCTGAGCAGATAACCATATCACATCTGATCCAGGACGCTTTGGCTGAGCAGAAGCGTTCTGAGACCCTCTACGCCGAAGCCGAGGCACTGCTGCTGGCCGAGTTGGGGCTGGCAAGCGACCAGACCTCCGAGGTTTGGGAAACCTCGGAGGTCTCGTACACGCAGAGTTTCAGCCAGGCGTGGGCGGCGGGCCGGCTGGACGCGGAGTACTTTCAGCCCAGGTACTATGCCTTGCTTGCCAGGCTTCAAGAGACGGGGCAGTCTGTACGGCTGGGGGATTGGCTGGTCGAACCGATCCGCCGTGGCGTGCAGCCAGAGTACGACGACAACGGCGACGTGATTGTCATCAACAGCCAGCACGTGGGCAAGACTCACGTGGAACTTGAGGACAACCGCCGCACCACGCGCACCTTTGCCGGGCAGAACCCCCGCGCTGCTGTTCGCCCCTATGACGTGCTGCTCAACTCCACCGGCTACATCACCATTGGCCGCTGCCAGACCCTGCTCCCAGAAGTGCCCGCTATCGTAGACGGGCATGTCTCGATCATCCGCCCCAAGCCGGGGCTTGACCCGGTGTACCTGGGGTTGTTCCTGAACACTCTTCCCGGCCAGATGCAGACCGAGCGCAGTTGGACCGGCTCCTCGGGGCAGATCGAGCTGCGCACAGAGCTTATCGAAAACTACACGATCTGGAAGCCTGACATGGCTTTTCAACAGCGCCTCCGCGGACTCGTGGAGCGCGCACACACTGCCCGCGAAGAGGCTCGCCGTCTGCTAGAGGAGGCCAAGCGGCGGGTGGAGGAGCTGGTGTTGGGGTGAGGGGGTGTTTGGACCGCGACACCCACGAAAGGGGCGAAGGACGCGCAAGACTTTCGCGCGTTTCGCGCCTTTTTGCGGCTTTCGTGGTCCAAACGTTCAATGCACTTGCCAAGCTTGTATCCGAGTTGGACGCGGCGTTGGAAGAGAACGGGGAAGCCTCGTAAAGGCGCAACTGCCAGTACGGCCGTGATCGTCGCCCACTGAAAACATCGCCGCACAGCAAAGGCCAGCAGATGAACCTGCTGGCCTTTTCGTGTGGCCGGTGGCGTCCCATGTCCGGCCCGGCGCGCTTGCATCCCCACATGGCGTGGAGTATAATGAGCCGGCCTTCTCCGCAATGGAGATGCCACAGGGAACAGAGATGAGAGTTTCGGACGAGGAAATAACCAAGACCGTGGTGACCTGCAACACCGGGCCGCTCATATCGGCGTTTCAATACAGCAATCAGTTAATCGAGCACGTGGCCGAGACGTATGGGAGGTGAGCAATGGAGATGAAAAAGATTGCCCCACACGAACCGCAGGCCGCGCTGTTGTCGGTAAAAGACGTGGATCGGGACGTGGCGGCCCTGTCAGAGGCGTTGGTGGAAGAGCGTGCCAGACGCATCGCCCACAGCGTGCTCTTGCGCTCCGATGTACGCCAGACGCTGGAGATACTGCTGCAAAGCGGCGCTTTTAAGGACGAGGGAGAAGCCATTGCCAGAGGGCTTGAAGTCCTTTCCGTTGCCCTGTCGCCAGTTCTGAAAGCCTGAACGCCGTCTACCAAAGTTGCCATCGTACAGTACCCCAGACCAGCAGACGAACCTGCTGGCCTTTTCGTGTCCCCGGGATCAGCGTCACCTCGCCTGGCGCGTGGCCCACCTGGCGCGCCGGGCTGATGGCCCCTTCTGCCCTTACTATCGTAATTTCAGTCTCCTGCTGCCCCGGCTCACGGCGCCGGCGTGGGCGTGGAAATGCCGAACTGGGCCTTGTACCGCTCCACCAGGGCCGCCAGCTCCGGGTCATCAGGCACCCGTCGATCCAGCCCCAACAACTCGCCGGTGTGGCTGGTGATGGCGCTGGCTTTATCCAGTTGCAGCCGCAGGATGCCCAGCCAGATGCCCTCGTAGCCGGCCCCCACCAGCAGGGTCCGGGTGGGCGAGATCGCCTGCGGCTGTGTGGGGTCTTCCTGGCTGCCGGCGTTCACCAGCACGGCGATCCCCGGCGTCTGGGCTGCGATCTGCCGGTTGACCCCGGTGCCGGCGTTGGACAGCACGACGACCAGCCCGGCCTCTTGAGCCGCCTGGGGGACGTACTGCCGGGCCGCCGCCACGGGGTCCGTGACGCGCAGGGTGGGGTGCGCCGACTGCTGCCGGGTCAGGCCCACCAGGGCCACCCGGTGCCCCCCGGCCTCCACCACCACGTAGGGTTTGGCGAACAGCGCGCCGCTGCTATCCACCACGTTGGCCGACAGGACCGCGAACCGGGCCTGCTGGATGACTGCGCGCAGCTCGTCCTCTGACAGTTGCAGCTCCAACGGCCCCAGGGCCAGGGCGTCGTAGCCCATCAGGTTCATGGCCTCCACCACGGCCAGGCCCCGCGACTGATTGGCGAGGGGCTGGCCGGTGAGGGCGTTGCCGGCGTCCAGCACCAGCACGTGAGGATTTTGGCTCCGCAGTTGCTTGATCCCGGTGGCGCGACGCGCCACTCCGCCCGGGTTTCCTCAAGCCTGGCAGGGGTCCAGGTAGCCCAGGGTATCGTGGGTGTAGGCCAGGACCAGCGAGGCCGGCGGGGGTTGGGGGGTGAAGGTGGGCCGCAGGGTCGCCGCGATCGTGACCGGGGGCAAGGCGGTGGGGGCCGGAGCCGGGAACAACACGTCGGCCCCGCCGACCAGCAGCAGCCCCACAGCGATGACCAGGATCACGCCCCCGGCCGTCAGCACATGCGGGGTCTTGATCGTCATGGATTCTCCTTTACCTGGACTAATAAAATCCAGAAAGTTCAGACAGGATTTACAGGATTCACAGGATTTATCCATCCTGTAAATCATGCCCAGCCCAGGCTGGACTGGGTGAATCCTGTCCAATCAGGCGATCCACAAAAAGTACAGCCCCACGGCGATGATCACCAGGCCGCTGGCCCGCTCCAGGAGTGTGTTCCAGCGTCCCAGCGCCAGCAGGCTCTTGGACACGCCGGCAAACGTCCCGGCCAACACCACCGGCACGCCGCGCCCCAGGGCATAGACGAACAGCAGCGTGGCCCCGTAGACTATCGCTCCCTTGACCATCACCAGGGTCAGGATGGCCGCCAGCACCGGCGTGGCGCACTGCGAGGCCACCAGGCCCGACACCAGCCCCAGCAGCAGCGCGCCCAGCAATCCCCGTTGCCGGATCCGCTCGCGCTGCCGGGCAAAGACTTCCGGGATGGGGATGGTGAACACCCGCAGCAGGTACAGGCCGATGGCGATGCACACCGCCGCCACCAGGTAGTACAGCACGTGCGACTCGCCGCCGATCAGCCCGCCGAACAGGGCCGCGATCACCCCCAGGGCCATGAAGGTCAGGGCCAGCCCCACGGCAAAGGCCAGCGAGAGGGCCAGGCTCCGCCAGCGGCCCGGCGTCGCCGTCCCGCCCACAAAGCCGATCACCAGGGGGATCATCGCCACGTTGCACGGGCCGATGCTGGTGACGACCCCGCCCAGGAAGACCAACACGTAGGCCAGGAGCGAGACGTTCTCAATGCCGGTCAGGTCGGGGGTCATGGCTGCTGCTCCACGAGCTTTTGCAGCTCGGCCCGCACGACGTCTTCCGGGATCACGCCCACACCCTGGCGAGCCTGGCCCTGGGCGTCAAAGATGATGCTGGTGGGGATGACCCGGATGCCGGCCCGCCGAATCAAGTCCTGGTTGCGCGCCTCGCTCACGATCACGTCCACGAAGACGACCCGGCCCGCAAAGTCCGGTCGCACCCGGTTCACGATCTTTTCCATCTCGATGCACGGGATGCAGGTGGTGGAATGGAACAGCACAAAGACCGGCTTGTTGGCCGCCAAAGCCTGTTCCAACTGCTCGGCCGGGGTCAGGCCCGGGCCGGCCGGGGGACCAGCGGCGACGGCCGAACCGCCGGTCACGGTTTCGATGGGCACCGGCGCCGTGTCGTCTGCGGCCGGCCCGCCGACCAGTTTAAAGGCGAGGACGCCCACCACGGCGACGATCACCAGGGCCAGGATCACGATAGAACCACGTTTCATGGTCACCTCATATCAGATGATGAGCGAAAGCAGCCAGACGGCCAGGGCGAAGAACAGCACCGCCGTGAGGCCCTTGACCAGGGCCAGGTGGCGGTTCATGAACGCGCCCAACTGTTGCGAGCTGGTGCCGAAATACGCCAGCAGGAACACCACGATGAGCGGGGTCACGAACATCAGGTTGTAGAGCACCAGGTACATGAACCCATGGGCGGCCAGTTCCGGCACGCCCATCACGAACACGATGGTGGGCAGATAGACCTGCCCGGTGCAGACCAGCTCCAGCACGCTGATGCCAAAGCCGGCCACCACGGCAGCCACCACGAACCGCCACAGCCGGCCGTGGGCCTCGGCCGCCCGGCTCTCGTCGCGGATGAGCTGGCGCGTGCGGCGCTTGAGGAAAGCCGGCAGTTGCAGGGTCATCGCCGCCGCCTGACCCCGCCGAATCTTGACCAGGTCCCCCAGGCTCAGTACGCCAAAGACCAGGCAGGCCAGCGCCGTCCCGCCGTAGACGACCGGCGTCACGACCTCGATGAAGCCCAGGCCCTTGAGGAAGGTGAGGATGCCGGCCCCGATGAGCAGATAGGTGACGAACACCGTGGCCGTGAACGCCCCGCCCACCAGCAGCACATCGCGGCCCTTGCGTCCGGTGACGGTCAGGTAGGAGACGAAGAAGATGAGCGTGGCAAAGGCGCAGGGGTTCAGGCCATCCAGCAGGCCAGCCCCCAGCACCGCCAGGGGGCTGAACCCGCTGAACAGCCGCTCGAGAGCCGCCAGGCCCTCTTCCTCGCCGATGTCCGTCCAAACCGGGCCGACGCCGCCCTGGGCCTGGTACTTCTGGATCAGGCCCGTCATGGCCCCCAGGGTCACGTCCTCGGCCACCAGGTAATCCTGGCCGACGACGACCGCTGGCGTGCCCAGGCGTCGCTCCACCGGGATGCCCAGCCGCTCGCCCAGCACCGCCGCGACGCGCTTGCCCTGCGGTTCCTCGATGTTGAACCGGGTGATGGTCAGGTTGGGGTAGTGGTTCTCCAGGTAGCGCAGGTCCTGCTCCGCGCGCTGACATTCCGGGCAACTGGGGTCGTAAAAGTAGGCCAGGTGGACGATGGCCGGCGCGACGGTGGCGGTGGGCGTGGCCTCATCGCCGCAGTGGGCACAGGTCTTGATGGTGGGCGGCGGCGTGGCCGCCGCCCGTGTGGGCGACGCGGTCAGCGTGGGGAAGGCCGTGGGGACGATGACCAAGGTGCCTGGGGGGATGGGTGGCGCCGGCGTAAACGTG
>Ga0209101_1000739_pt1 | contig 26220 bp, 23 predicted proteins | sample ConPoolayeCmetaG_FD_185481 | JGI IMG/M metagenome (GOLD analysis project Ga0209101, IMG submission 185481) | Hot spring microbial mat communities from California, USA to study Microbial Dark Matter (Phase II) - Cone Pool mat layer C metaG... ...
CGGGATGACGTCCAATGATGTCGGTGTGCTGAACAGCGTTGATAGATATTTCGGTGATCGAACCGAGTTTGCCAAAGGTTCGGAATAAGGCCGGGGCGGCAGCCGGGGAGTGCCTGATTACTTGATGCCATGAATTCCCATGCTTTGAAGGTGCTGGAGTACGGCCGAATAGTCCAGCAGCTTCACGACCTTTGTTTCAGCAGTCCGGCGAAACGAATCAAGATCGAACCTCTGACGGAAACCGCGACAATCGAAAACAACCTCGATTGCCTGGCCGAAATGCTGGAGCTTTATCAGGCCGATGGCGGGCCGCCGTCCCTCGCATTCGACGACGTCGACCGGATCGCCGAAAAGGCGGCTTCAAGCGGCGATGTTCTCGAACCGGCGGAGTTATTGAAAATTGGAGAATTTTTGAGCGTGACCAAAGGCTTCGTTCAGCTCGACAGAAAATTCGTCAACCTGAATCGCCTGACCGGCCGTCTTCATTATAATGAGGAGCTCGATACGGCGATTCGAAAATCGATCAAGCCGCCCGACGAAATCAGAGACGGGGCGACGCCCGAACTTCGGCGAATCCGGCGGGAAATCGCCCAATCGCGGGAGCGAATAGAAGCCCGGTTCGCCGAATACCTGAACTCGAATCTGTCGAGTCATCTTTCCGACAGCGTTTACACGATCAGGGACGGCCGCTATGTGTTGCCGGTGAGGGAAAGCTCGCGGTCGAAAATAAAGGGAATAATTCACGATCGTTCATCGACGGGGGCGACCTACTTCATAGAGCCGATCGAAGCCATCGAGCAGAACAATCAGTTGCGGGAATTGATGAGCGCCGAAAAACAGGAGATCTATCGAATATTGCGTCGGCTCACCGACGAGGTCTGCGCCTATATCGAAATCCTGAAAGAAAACGTCGAGATTTTATCGAGTATCGATTTGCTTTCGGCAAGGGCGAGATTCGCTATCAAACTGAATTGCGTGAGGCCGATTTTGAGCCGCGAGCGAATAATCGAAATCAAATCCGGCTATCATCCGATTTTGCGCTGGCGGGAGCGATACAATAATGGGGCGGCGACGGTTCCTCTGGATTTCAGTTTGGGAGGCGATTATAAGACGATCGTGATCACCGGCCCCAACACCGGCGGTAAGACGGTGGCCTTGAAAACGGTCGGCTTGCTTTGTTTGATGGCGCAATCGGCGATGTATGTGCCGGCGGGCGAGGGCTCGACATTCGGCGTATTTCGCGATATTTACGCCGATATAGGCGACGAACAATCGCTCGAGGCCTCGCTTTCGACTTTTTCTTCGCATCTGCAGAACATACTCGAGGCGTTAAGAGAGGCGGACAGCGATTGCCTTGTTCTGCTCGATGAACTCGGCGCGGGCACCGATCCCGACGAAGGTTCCGCGCTCGGCCAGGCGATAATAGAAAATCTGACGGAAAGGGGCGTCTGCACCGTTGTCACCACTCATCACGGCCGGCTCAAGGCGCTGGCGGTCAGTCTGTCCGGGGTCGCCAACGGTTCGCTCGAGTTCGATCAGGAGAATCTGCAGCCGACCTACAAATTCCGTCAGGGGATTCCGGGAATGTCTTATGCGTTGCAGACCGCCCGCAAGCTCGGTCTATCCGACAGCATAACGGCACGCGCCGAAAGCCTGATCGATCAGTCGGAGAGGAATCTTTCCGCGGTGATCGCCGAGCTGTCGGGCAAGCTCAAAAAAATCGACGAGCAGTTGGAAAACGCCGTCCGCAGCCGCCTGGCTTATGAATCGTTGGCGAAAATTTACGCCGATAAAATCGAGTCGCTCGAAAAGCAGAAAAAAGATATCAAAAAAGATTCGGTAATCAAAGCCGAACAAGCCGTCAGGCAGGCGCGCGCCGAGATCGACTCGCTGATCGCCGAGGCCAAGGCGTCTTCGAAAAAACTGGAAGCCCTGAGAGATGCCCGCCGGGCGGCCGATAGAAAACTCGACGAACTGCAAAAAAAAGCCGACAGCCTCGAGCCTAAGCCGCAGGGAAACGCACCACTCGGTTTGCCGGGGGAACAGGTATATCTCAGGGAAATGAACGCAACCGGCGAAATAGTCGAAAAAGCGGATCGGGACGGTCGGGTGAGAGTGCGAATCGGAAAAGTGACCTTGGTCACCGACCTGGCAAAACTGGTCCTTAAGGCCGACGCCGCCGCGCAACCGGCAGGCGGCTATCGTTTCGATTCGGAAACCGCACCATCGCTTGAATTGGATCTGCGCGGCCTTACATTCGATGAAGCCCAGCCGGTGCTTGACAAGTATCTCGACGATGTTTACCTTGCCGGACTCGAAAGCGTAACGATAATTCACGGCAAAGGAACCGGTGCTCTGAAGGCCAAAATCCATCAGCACCTAAAAGGGCATAATCGGGTGAAATCGTTCAGGCTGGGAAACTGGGACGAAGGATCCTATGGGGTTACCATCGTCGAGATGATAAAGAGCTGAAATGACCGGATATATTCCGCAGGAAACAGTCGAAAGAATCAAGGCCGACACGGATATCGTCGATCTGATTTCGGAGTATGTCAACCTCAAGAAGGCCGGCAAGGATTTTCTGGGTCTTTGTCCGTTCCATAGGGAGAAGACGCCGTCGTTTACGGTGGTTCCGAACAAAGGGTTTTTCTATTGCTTCGGCTGCGGCGCCTCCGGCAACGCCGTGAATTTCATAATGAGGCACGAGAATCTCGAATACGCCGAAGCCTTGCGTTTTTTGGCCCGCCGGGCGGGTATTGTCATTCCGGAAAAGCGCTGGTCCGACCGTCAATCTTACGCCGGCAGATTGCATCAGGCGGTCGAATTCGCCGAAGCTTTTTTCAGAAAAGCTCTGCACAATTCGCCTGCGGTCGGCTATCTGAAAAGCCGCGGCGTAGGCGACGAAATTCGGGATGAACTCGGACTGGGATATGCTCCCGACGGCTGGGATAATCTGCTTTCGGCGGCGCTGAGAGAAAAATTCCCGCCGGAGTTGTTTTTCGAAGCCGGTTTGTTGGTTAAAAAGGAAGGCAGGCCCGGCGAATATTACGATAAGTTCCGCAACCGTTTGATGTTCCCGATCCGCAATCTGTCGGGCAGGGTGATCGGATTCGGCGGCAGAGTTTTGAGCGATTCGGAAAGCCCGAAGTATCTGAATTCGCCGGAGACCGCCATTTATCATAAAGGCTCCGTTCTTTACGGTCTCAATCATACCAAAAACCAGATCCGCGAAGCAGGCGAGGCGGTCATCCTCGAGGGATATTTCGATTTCGCCACGACCTATCAGGCAGGTTTGAAAAATGTCGTGGCCGTCTCCGGCACCGGATTCACCCCTAATCAGGCGAATCTGCTGGCGCGGTTTTGCCAGAAGGTGATTTTGCTTTACGACGGCGATTCGGCCGGCATGAAAGCGACCCTGAGAGCGGTTGAGACTCTGTATAACGCCGGACTCGAGCCGTATATCGTGCGTCTTCCGGACGGCGCCGATCCGGATGGTTTTATCCGCAAAAACGGAATCGGGGCGTTGAAAAATCTGCTGGATGAGGCGCCGGGATATATCGATTTCGTCAAGCAATCGTTGCCCGATGAGTTCACCAAGATGCCGATTTCGAAACAGGAAAAGATTATCGGTTCGCTGGCGGAAAACGCCCGCAGGATAGACGATCCCCTCAAGCATGACCTGTTCGTGCGCAAGGTGATCGAAACATTCGATCTTCCCGCCTCCGCGGCAATCCGATTTGCCAGACAGCCCGAGGCGCCTCAGGCAATGGAGAATCGTCAGGAGTTAACGGGCAGGGCGAAATTCGAGAGCCTGTATCTCGGATTTCTGCTGAATCACCCCGGTTTTTTGCCCGAGAGCCTGCGGCTGATCCGGAGCGAACAGTTTTCCGACGACGCCAACAGAACCATTTACGATAAACTGAAGGACGAGAATCATAATGATTTTTCCATCGGCGATTTTCTCGAAAAAATCCCTGAGGGGGAGGCCCGCCGCAGGCTGACCGAAATCATAATCAGGGATTCCGCCGGTGCGCCGCCCGATACGTTGTTCGAGGAATTCGTGCGCAAGTTTCGGCATTTCCAGAAGCAGGATCGTTTGATCGCGCTCAGGGCCGAGATACTTCAGGCGGAAAAAGAGGGGCAGAATCAGAGGCTCGAACAGCTTACCCGAGCATATCGTGATATTCAAAATGCCGCAAAGGGAAAGGCAAACTAAATGCCCGATGACATTGAATCAGGCAAGAACCGCACAAAAATCGGCCGACCCGGCGATGAGATCGAGATCGATGCCGGCGAGCCGGACGAGACAAACGATAAAAGCGATCGCGAGGCGATCGAGGCCAACAACGATACCACTTGGGCGTATTTTCGCGACCTTGGGCGGTTCAAAATACTGACCAGGGAACAAGAGGTGACGATCGCCCGAAGGATCGAAAAACACAAGAAGGGTATAAAAGAGATCATATTTTCCTCGCTTGCGGTCTTGAACCGTCTGCTTGAATGCCAGCAGAAATTGCTGAACAAGGAAATCAGGCTCGAGGATATCGTTTCCCCGGAAACCTGCCGCTGGTTTGCCCCCGAAAACATCAAGCGGGAAAAGGCGAACGTTATCAACAGGCTGAACAGAATCGCCAAGATGGTCGATTCGGCCGGCAAGCTGATTTCCGAACTAAATCCGTTAAGTCTCAACGGTCATCTTGCCGAACGGCAGGAGGAACGCAAGAAACTGATGGCGGAAATCGAGAAATTCAATTTCAATCTCGAATTTCTTGAAGATCTGGTGCGGGTATTCAAGAACAAGAACACCAACACCCGCCGCTTCCATCGCCCGCAAACCAGCATGCCCCAGCCGGCGGGAATCGAGCCGTCATCTTATCTTTACGCCGAGGAATTGCCGATAGACGAACTGGAAAAGGTGATCAAGCGTCTCGGCTTTTACGAACGCGAGCTTTCGCGCAACAAGCGGATCATGATCGAGGCCAACATGCGGCTGGTCATATCGATCGCCCGCAAGTATGTCGGCCGCGGCATGGAATTCATGGACTTGGTGCAGGAGGGGAATTCCGGGCTAGTCAAAGCGGTCGATAAGTTCGACTATCGCAAAGGTTTCAAATTCGGAACCTATGCGTCGTGGTGGATAAGGCAAGCGATAACGCGGGCTTTGGCCGAACAGGCCCGCACGATCAGAACGCCGATGTATCTTAACAGCCAGTATGGCCGTGTGGCCAAAGTTTCGCAATCGCTGTTCCAAAAGCTCGGCAGGAAACCGGATCTCGGCGAAATATCGCAGGAAACAGGCCTGCCGATCGATAAGGTCGAGGATATTATCGGCATGATCCCCCAAACCGTGTCTCTTTCGAAACCGCTCGGCGACGACGAGGAAAATCAAATGTTGAACCTTATCGCCGATCCGCAGTTTTCGACGCCCTCGGGCAAGGCCTCATTCGTTTATTTGCAGGATCAGCTCGAACGGGTTCTCGACTCGTTGACCGACCGCGAAGAGCAGGTGATACGTTTGCGGTTCGGCATGGTTGACGGGATGCCGCGCACGCTCGAAGAGGTAGGTTTGATTTTCAATCTGACGCGCGAACGGATCCGCCAGATCGAGGCCAAAGCCCTGCGGAAACTTCGGCATCGGTCGCGGGCGGACAAACTGCGGGATTGCGTCGATCTGCTTTGAACGTCTGAAAGCGGTTCGCCACGGGCGGGGTGCGGAATTTTCGTTGCGGACGGAAGTCGTTAGCTTTCATGCCGATTTGCCGGCGATCGCTGAGCATATTCGGCTGCCGGTAAAACTGCGGCGGAGGTAAGGCTCGTTCGCCGGTTCGTTTATCGCTTTTTCTATCCCTGAAATTTGATGGAACCTCGCCTTTCAAAATCCGTAACTAAAAATGGAATAAATATCAGGCCGCCAAAGGAAAGGTGCGAGTCATGAAAAGTATCAACGCGTTTACGGCGACGACGGCGCTGTTCGTGTTGTTGATTATTCCTGCGGCCTTGCCGATCACCCTGATCGAGATAAACAATATAAAGCCGAATACCGTGCATGCGGCGGGCTTCGAGCTATTGAAATCGGGCCGGCTGAACATCGAAGCGATCGGTATTCAGCTTCGTTACAGCGAAGATATGAACGCCTTGGCCTGGATTATAGACAGCCAGACGAGGCAACCCGTGTGGGAGATGACGGCGGCCGGAACGGATCGAATCAGAGGCGAAAGAAACCTCCGCAAGTCATCGGCCGATAAGCTGTTCAAAGCGGGCAGATACGAGCTGTATTATTATGCCGGCGATTTCATGTTCGGTTCGGTTTCGATCAAGGGGACGGGTGATTTTTTCGATTTCCTCGGCGATCTGCTGGGAAGCAGGCGCTATGACGAATTCGAAGAGATGCTCGACAAATGCAACGTCAGGATATTATCCGACGAGCTCGGCAAATCGGATATCAAGACTTTCGAAGTGACGGGTGTGCTGCCCGGGGCGGTGATTGTCGAAAGCAAGCTGGGCGATTCGGAATACATTCAGAGGGCGTTTCGGATCGAGCGGCCGATGGAACTGCGCATATATTCCATTTTCGAGAATCCCCGGGGCCGGGATTCTCCGGCCGACTACGGCTGGATTATAAACGCCGAAACCAGAGCCAAAGTCTGGGAAATCAGCCGCTGGAACAGCCGCTGGGCAGGCGGCGGCGATAAAAACCGCAAATCGGACGAGATCGTCAAATTCGAAAAGGGCGACTACATCCTATATTTCGTGACCGACGATTCGCATTCTTACCCCGATTTCAACGTTCAACCGCCCAGCGATCCGCTGAACTGGGGGATTTCCCTGATTCTCACGGATCCCTCGGATAGGGCATATTTTTCGACGCGGCCGCTTCCGGAGAAAAAGGCGGCCCTAATCGAATTTACGAGGGTTGGCGATAACGAATTTTTCGAGCAACGTTTCAAACTCACCCGCGAGACAACTCTTCATATATATGCCTTGGGCGAAATGGGAAGCGATCGGGAGTTCGTCGATTACGGTTGGGTTCAGGATGCGCTTTCGGGAAGGATCGTCTGGGAGATGACCGCGCTGAACACTGAGCACGCCGGAGGTTCACGCAAAAACCGGCTGTTTGATTCCGATATAACTTTGCCCCGCGGCGAATACACTTTGTTTTATATCAGCGATGATTCCCATTCTTACGATGATTGGAACGATTCGCCTCCGTTCGACCCAAAAGCGTGGGGAGTTACGCTATACCCCGGCAAGGGATTCAAAGAAGGGGATTTGGTGAAACTCGCTCAGGCCGATCAGGCCTCGGGATCGAACGTGCTGGTGAAAATGGTCGCCGTAAGAGACGATGAGCATAGACGAGACTCATTCGTTTTGAAGAAGCAGACGCGGCTGCACATTTATGCCATAGGCGAAGGTGATTCCGACGAGATGTACGACTACGGCTGGATAATCGATAAATTGACGGGCCGGGCGGTCTGGGAAATGACCTGGCGGAACACCGAACCGGCCGGCGGTGCCCGCAAGAACAGAATGTTCAACGACAATATCATACTCGATCAGGGAACCTATGAGGTTCATTTCCGAACCGACGGCTCCCATTCGTTCGGCGGCTGGAATGCGCCGAAACCGCGAGATCCCTACGGCTGGGGGATCACCATAAGCGTGGTCGATTAGATTCTCCCTTATCTCCTCATCCGTGAAGCGGCCTTTCCCCGGGCCGCTTTTTTAATCGGCACCCAGTTCAAGCGGAATATTCGGGTGATTTGCCGGCCGCGTCGTGTTATAATGGTGGGAGTGAATCGAAGAAAGGAAAATCAACGATGAGAACGGCAGCGATCTTATTATCGATTGTGGTTTTCTGCGCCGCAAACCTGATGGCCGGTTCATGGTCAAAGTCGCTTGACATCAACATGACGATAACTCAAAACAGCTATTCCGACAGTTGGAAAGGGGGCGAGGCGGGGAGCGCCAGTTGGGTGGCCAACGCCGCGGGGATTTTCGAAAAACAGTTTAATCCCTCGTTCCGTCACAAATCCACTATCAAACTGGCTTTCGGGCAGACCCATATTCAGAACAAGGACAGCAAGCGATGGGCGAAACCGCAAAAATCGACCGATCTGATCGATTTCGAAAACCTCGGCCTGTTCACGCTCAATTCTTTCGTCGATCCCTATATCGCATTGCGTCTGGAGACGGTTTTTCTCGATGCCTCCGTCAGCGGAATCAACCGCTATTTTTCGCCGGCGAAATTCACCGAATCGGGCGGAATCGCCCGCGTGTTTTACCGAAACGACAAGAACGAATTGATCAGCCGTCTTGGGTTCGCTCTGCGCCAGACGATGACGTCGACGATAATCGATACGGCCGCCGGGAAAACCGAATCCAAAAGCACGCAGGACGGTGGCATCGAGATGGTGAGCGATTTCAAGCAGGCGATTTCGGCGACATTGATGATAACCTCCAAGCTTTCATTATACAAAGCCTTGTTTTATTCCAAAGCCGATGATTTCAAAGGAACCATCGCCGAGGATTATTGGAGGGCGGTAGATGTCAATTTCGAAACCAAAATTTCAGCATCGGTGGCGAAATACGTCGAGGTTTCTTTATACCTGCAAGCCCTGTATGATAAGGAAATCGATCTTAGGGGACGGTTCAAACAGACTCTGGCTCTCGGGCTGACTTATAAGCTGTTTTGAGGGAAATGGAAAACAATCGAAAACGGCATCTCGGATCGGGCATGCCGTTTTATTATTCTATTTTTCGGTTTTGAACCCTATGTTTTTTTCTTCCTGGCCGTAGATTTTTATCTGTCCGAAATCGTTTTCGTATTTTTTTATATTTTCCTCAAGTGAACGCAGCAGCATTTTGGCGTGCGCCGGGGTCATAATCACGCGGGCGTAGATTTTGGCCTTGTTCACGCCGGGCATAACCCTGGCGAAGTCGAATATGAACTCCTGCGGAGAAATGACGATCAGAGCCATATTCGAATAGATGCCTTCGGATTCCTTTTCCGGCAATTCGACATTGATCTGCCGGGTGGGCTGTTTTTCGTTCATCGCTTTCGCTCCTGTTTTGCCTTGCCTAACTTCAGGCAGAATAATATAATTTACGCCCGTGTCAATACAAAAGGTCAACCGGTGAATAAGTCAAGACTGGGAAAGATATTTTCCGCGATGGGCAAAGTGCGGATTCTGGTGATCGGCGATATCATGCTCGACCGCTATCTCTGGGGAGCGGTATCGAGAATTTCACCTGAGGCGCCCGTGCCGGTAGTCGAAATCCAAAATGAGGAGCACCTTCTCGGGGGAGCGGCTAACGTGGCGATGAATATTGCCGCTCTCGGCGGCCGGGTGCGCCTTGCCGGAATAATCGGCAAAGACGAATTCGGGAAAAAGCTGTGCGCGCTTGCCCGGAAAAACCGGCTCGCTGTCGATGGGGTATTCATCGATGACAGCCGGCCCACCACCGTAAAAACCAGAATCATCGCCCACAATCAGCAGGTGGTCAGGGCCGATCGCGAAAAACGCGACAGTCTTTCTTCCGGACTCCAGAGGAAAATGCTTGCTTATGTGGCGAGGATGCTTCCTTCAACCGATGCCGTCGTTATTTCCGACTATGGCAAGGGGGTTATAGATGCCGGATTGGTGGCGTTCGTGACGGCGGAGTGCAAAAGCCGCGGTATATTCGTGGCGGTCGATCCCAAGGAAACGAATTTCTATGATTATAAGCAGGTCTCGACAATCACCCCGAATCACCATGAGGCGGGGTTTGTCGCCGGCAGAAAAATCGTCGATGATCGCAGCCTCGAGGATGTCGGCTGGATGCTGCTTGAGCGTCTGGAGGCCGAATCGATTCTCATAACGCTCGGGGAAAAAGGTATGGCTCTTTTCGAGAATAATCGATCCGGAGGAAAGGCCAAACGCAGGCTGACCCGAATTCCGACGATGGCCCGGAAAGTATTCGATGTAACCGGAGCCGGCGATACCGTAATTGCGGTGATGACTTTGGCGGCCGCCGCGGGCGGCTCTCTTAAAGAGGCTGCTTTTATCGCAAATGTCGCCGCCGGCGAAGTGGTGGCCGAAATCGGCACCGCGCAAGTTGATCTGGAACGGCTTCGCAAACTGACGATGGAACGCGCCGTTCAGGCGGAATTTTAGGTCGATGAATCGCTATGCCGGCATGCTCCCAGCAGACGACGATTTCAGTCGATTAATCGAAGCGATAAGATGGGGAAAATAGTAAGTCAGAGCCGGGCGATAAAAATTCGCAATAGATATCGTCGGTTAAGGCGAAAAGTGGTCTTCACCAACGGCTGTTTCGATATCATCCATCGCGGCCATGTAGAATACCTCGCCAAAGCCAGGAAATTGGGGGATCTGCTGATCGTCGGCCTCAACGGCGACAGTTCGGTGCGGAAGCTGAAGGGGAAGGGCCGGCCGGTGATTTCCCAGCGGGATCGAGCGTTCATATTGTCCCATCTGGATATGGTGGATTACGTTGTCGTTTTCGACACGCTGACGCCGAAGAGACTGATAAGAAAAATGGCGCCCGACATTCTGGTCAAGGGCGGCGATTATGATCCCCAAACCATAGTCGGCGCCGCTGACGTTAGAGCCTTCGGCGGTAAAGTGGTTACGCTTCCATATATTCCGGGACGCTCTTCGTCGGCGATAATCGACAGCGTGCGATCGGCGACGTAACCTGCCCGATCCATTTCGGGTTTGAATGTTGTATAATTTTCGTTAGAATCGTTTTTTCATTTATGAAAGGCCGGCAATCGAATAAGGCCTCAAATCGGGATTGCCGTTTCTGGCGTAAGCAATAACCAGATAACGAATTAAGGGATAACGCTTGACAGTTTCTCGAATTGCGATTATAATTGAAACCCTTAACCGGCAATATGAGTATGGAAATCGAACAACCAACATCCCCTGATATTGAAGCATTCAGGGCGATGGAACTGCTGAAAGCGGGGGATAAGATAAGGGCGATAAACCTTTGCCATAAGGCCCTCGATGATTTCGGGCCTAACGGCAATCTGTTTTTGGTCAAGGCAAGAGCCCATCTTGAATTGGGCGACGCCGGGTTTGCCGAGGATGCGCTGTTGAAATTGCTCAATGAAGAACCCGAACACCCGGCCGGGTGGGCGATGTTGGGTGAGGTTTATTTTCGACAGGGCAGAACGGTGAAGGTCGAATATTGCAGGCGGCGCCTAGCCCAGATATTTCCGGCGTTCGCCGATTGCCTTCGGCCCGCCGACGATATCGCCGGCGCAGAGGATAAAGGTTCGGCGAAAGACGACGCCGAACGGACTCATGTGCCGATCGAGGAACTCTATTCGAGCGGAATAGTTCCGCTCGACGATCTTTCGGGAGACGGCCGGAAAACGGACGCAAAAGAGGATAATTCAGCCGGTGACATCTTCGAAACATCGACCTTCGCCGAAATATGCCTGGCTCAGGGCAAATTCGAAAAGGCGCTTGAGATTTATCGAAGGCTGTTGAAGCAGGATCCCGGAAATGAAACATATATCAATAAAGTAAACATGTTACAATCGAGATCGGAAATCAGATGACCGGTGGGCGCTTGAATCAGGCGTTCGGCCTGATGAAAAAATCCAAATTCGATGTTTTCATCGTCAGCAAGATGTGCAATGTCCGCTATCTTTCGGGTTATTCCGGCACCAACGGGATGGTCGTTCTGGCGCCGCCCAAGGCGTTTTTCCTGACTGATTTTCGCTATGCCGTGCAGGCCCGTAAAGAGGTCAAAAACTGCCAGGTGATTATAGCCGAGCGCGATCTTCTGGGGGAACTCGTTCACCTTGCCTGTTTCCGGTCGGGCGCGAAAACGGGTTTCGAATCGGGAACCGTCACGGTCAGGAATTTCAATAAGATAAAGGAGTTGCTGCCGGACATTATTCTGGAGCCTGCCGAAAATCTGGTGGAATCGCTATCGATTATAAAAGACCAATCCGAGATCAACCAGATTAAAAGGGCATGCAAGATCACCGATACGGTGTTCGCTGAGTCACTCAAGATGATAAAACCGGGGATGAAGGAAAAAGACCTTGCCCTCGAAATCCTGTATCGGATGATCAAGCTCGGAGCCGATGGGGCGTCATTCGATTTCATAGTGGCGTCGGGGCAAAGATCCAGCATGCCGCATGGAAGAGCTTCCGAGAGAAAATTCAAAAAGGGTGATTTTATAACGATAGACATCGGCTGTTTCGTGAACGGATATGCATCGGATCTGACCCGAACGGTTGTTTTGGGCAAAGCCAGCGCCCGGCAGAAAAAGATATATCAGGTGGTTTTGGAAGCGCAGGAGGCGGCCATTGCCGCAGTCAAACCGGGCCTGCCGGCCAAAGAGCTTGACATGGTCGCCCGAGACATAATAAATAAAGCCGGTTATGGTGATTATTTCGGCCACGGACTGGGACACGGTTTGGGGATGGAGGTTCACGATCTTCCGGTTATCAATCCGAGAAGCACTGATATTATCGCCGCCGGTCATGTGTTCACCATAGAGCCGGGAATTTATATTCCCAATTGGGGCGGCGTCCGGATCGAGGACGATGTGCTCGTAACGGCCACCGGCGCCCGTGCGCTCACTCGGGCACCGAAACATTTGATCGAACTTTAAGCAAGGGGAAAATGATGAGAACCTCCAAGATCAGAGCGTTGATCAGGCTTGTCGAAGATTCATCTATCGACGAGCTTGAAGTCTCGTACTGGGGGAAAAAAGTGCGAATCCGCAAGAACCTTCCCGGCTCCGATAATAATAACGGGCATCGATCTCAAGTTATAACGCCGGTTCCCGATAAGGTAATTGAAGCGACCGTAGCGGCATCGACGAGTGCGAGTGCGCCTGCGCCGGCAAAAGAAAAGGCGAAGGCGGACAACTTGCTCGAAATCAAGTCGCCGATGGTCGGCACGTTTTATAGGGCGCCGGCGCCGGATGCCAAGCCCTTTGTCGAGGTCGGCGATCGAATCAGCCGCGGGCAGGTGTTATGCGTTATCGAAGCCATGAAATTGATGAACGAAATCGAGTCCGAATTCGCCGGACGCGTGGTCGAGATATTGGTGCAGAACGCCCAGCCGATTCAATTCGGCCAGCCGCTGTTCTTGATCGAGCCGGCCTGATTATTCAGTCAATAAAGTCCCTATATTGCAACGCAAACAGCCGCCGCAAATGCCTGAGGGGTGTTTATGACATTTAAGGAAATAATCCAGCAGATGCTTTCGCGCAGCGCTTCCGACCTTCATCTAAGGGTGGGGTTGCGGCCGACGTTGAGAGTCGATGGCAAGCTGGTTCCGGCTGACGACCAAGTCTTGATGCCTCCCGATATGGACAAGATACTTTCGCAGATTCTGACCGAAGGCCAACTGCAGAAATTCCACTCCAAGCGGGAAATGGATCTGGCGTTGTCGATTTCCAAGATGGGAAGATTCAGAATCAATCTTTACAAGCAGAGAGGCACGGTGGGTATCGCCATAAGGCAGGTCAATACCATAATCCCCACTTTTGATGAATTGAATATGCCGGAGATCATCAAGGATATCGCCAACGCCCGGCACGGCCTGATAATCGTCACCGGAACCACCGGTTCCGGCAAATCGACCACGCTGGCGGCGATGATCGAGTATATCAATTCGACGCGCGCCGAAAATATCCTGACGATAGAAGATCCGATCGAGTATATCTACCGCGACAAACGATCGATAATTTCGCAGCGCGAGGTCGGCGGCGACACCGATTCCTTTTCCAGCGCCCTAAGGCATGCTTTCCGGCAGGATCCCGACATCATCCTGATCGGCGAAATCCGCGACGCCGAAACGATGGGAATAGCGCTCACCGCGGCCGATACCGGACATCTTGTCCTGACCACTCTTCACACTTTGAATGCGGTAGAAACCATTTCCCGTATCATCTCCTTTTTCCCGCCGCACCAGCATCAGCAGATAAGATTGCTGTTGGCGGGCACGCTGAAAGCGGTTATCTGTCAGAAACTGCTGCCCCGCTGCGATGGTCCCGGACGAGTGCCGGCGGTGGAAATCATGGTCAGTACCCATTCCATAAGGGAATATATTATCGACCAGATGAAAACGCCGATAATAAGCGAGCTGATCGAACAGGGCACGGTCCAGTATGGCATGCAGAGTTTCGACCAATCGCTGATGAAACTTTTCCGCTCCGGCCTGATAAGCTACGACGATGCGCTTGCCCACTCAACCAACCCGGATGATTTCGATCTGCGGGCGAAAGGGATAACCAGCGCCTCGGACCGCTCTTGGAGCGACGTGATAAGCGAGCCGAAAAAAGATCAATTGTTTTAGTTATTTCCGCCTATGTTCCTCGACGAATTTTGTCGATGGTCATGAAAAAGCGGCCTGCAGGCTGTATTTTTTCATGATTCGATGCCGAACGGCACCGTTCGGAACTCAAAGCGTCGCGTTACCGTCCGCTACAAATCGTTGACAGAAACAAATTAATTGATATATTTCAAACTCGAGCTTCGGCTGCCGCATCGGTTGCGAACGCCGGGCATTGACAAAGGCGGAATATCTGTTCAAGAAAATACTGATCGCCAATCGGGGCGAAATAGCGCTTCGAATAATAAGGGCCTGCAAGGAACTCGGCATCTCTACCGTGGCCGTCTATTCCGAGGCCGATGCGGATTCACTGCACGTCAGATTCGCCGATGAAGATATCTGTATCGGTCCGGCTCGGGCGTCCGAGAGTTATCTCGATCCCAAGCGGGTGATCGCCGCCGCCGAGGTGACCAACGCGGACGCCATCCATCCCGGCTACGGTTTTCTGGCCGAGAACGCCGATTTCGCCGAAATATGCGAGTCCTGCAATATCAAATTTATCGGGCCGACCCCGAGAGTGATCCAGCTTCTCGGCGATAAATCACTGGCCAAGATCAATATGAAATCGGCCGGCGTGCCGATCGTACCGGGTTCCGACGGTGTCGTGGGAAGCTATGAGGAAGCCGTTGAGATCGCCAAGAACATAGGGTATCCGATCATGATAAAAGCGGTGGCCGGCGGCGGCGGACGCGGGATGCGCCTTGTGTACGAGCCCGGAGAATTGAAGAGTTCGTTCGAAACGGCCATGGCCGAGGCCGGCGCGGCATTCGGGTCTCCGGCGGTTTATATCGAAAAATATGTCGCCAATCCGCGCCACGTCGAAATTCAAATAATGGCCGACAATTACGGCAACATAATCCATCTCGGCGAACGTGATTGCACGGTCCAGAGGCGGCACCAAAAGCTTATCGAGGAATCGCCCTCGCCGGTGATAAGCGAAGAGTTGCGCCGGAAAATGGGAACGGCCGCGGTTACCGGAGCCAAAGCGGTCGGCTACAGCAGTCTCGGCACGGTGGAGTTCCTCGTCGACGGGCAGGGAAATTTTTATTTTCTGGAAGTAAACACCAGAATCCAGGTCGAACACACGGTAACCGAGCAGGTCACCAACATAGATATGGTAAAAGAGCAGATCGAGATGGCGGCCGGCAAGAAGCTTGCGTTCAGACAGAACGACGTCAATTTCCGAGGACATGCGATAGAATGCCGGATCAATGCCGAGGATACGTCCAGAAATTTCGCGCCGATGCCGGGTAAAATAACCACATTTCACACTCCGGGGGGGCTTGGCGTTCGGGTCGACACTCATGCCTACGCCGGATACGAAATGCCTCCGTATTATGACTCTCTGGTGGCCAAGCTGATTGTCTGGGGACAGGATAGAGCGGAGGCGCTTTTGCGGATGCGCCGGGCGCTGGATGAGTTCGTGGTCGAGGGAATTCCGACGCCGATTGAACTTTATAAGAAAATCATCGAGGATCCTGTTTTTATTTTCGGAAACTATGATACCGGATACGTGGAAAGAATTATGGCCGGCAAGCAATCCGAACGCCCGGCCAAAAGTGAGGAGGTTACTTGATACCGCAGGATTTGAAATATACCAAGGAACACGAGTGGGTAAAAGTGGTCGGTGATACCGGCGTGATCGGAATCACCGATTTTGCCCAGAGCGAGCTGGGAGATATCGTTTTCGTCGAGCTTCCGAAAGTAGGCGCTGCAACCGAGGCGATGAAGCCGTTCGGCACGATTGAGGCGGTGAAAGCCGTCTCGGATCTGTTTTCGCCCCTGACCGGAGAAGTGATCGAAGTCAACACGGCGCTGGAAACGGACGCCGGCGTGATCAACAGCGACCCCTATGGGGCCGGCTGGATAATAAAGCTGAAAATCGGCAACCCCGCCGAGTTGAATAATCTTCTCGACGCCGCAGCTTACGCGAAATTGATCGGAAAATAAATCATGAATTATTTGCCTAATTCCGATGCCGAACTGGCCAGCATGTTAAAAAGCATCGGTATCGATGATTTCGAGGAATTGCTGAAAGATATTCCGGCCGGTCTCCGCTACCGGCAGCCGCTGAATCTGCCGGATCCGCTGTCGGAACCGGAACTCGTCGACCATATGACGGCTTTGGCGGGCAAGAACATCAGGTTTCGGGCCTGTTTCGCAGGTGGCGGGGCCTACGACCATTATATCCCCGCGGCGATCTGGAAACTCGTGAGTCGTTCCGAATTCATTACGGCTTACACGCCGTATCAGGCGGAAGTGTCCCAAGGGACGTTGCAGGCCGCCTACGAGTTTCAGTCGATGATAAGTCAACTTACAGGATTACCGGTGACCAATGCCTCGATGTATGATTGCGCCTCGGCGATTGCCGAAGCCGCTCTGCTTGCCGCACGTCATACGGGGAGAAACCGGATTTTGATTTCGGCGACGATCAATCCTCATTATATAGATACCGTCAGGACCTACCTTTCGGGCACGGGCATGCGGATCGTCGTTGTTCCGATGGCCGATGGCCTTACCGATTATTCGCAGCTTTTGGGCAAAATCGGAGACGACACCGCCGCGGTGATCATTCAGAGTCCCAATTTTTTTGGTCTTATCGAAAATATCGATGAGGTATCCTCGGATATCAGGCGGTCCGGCGGTTTGCTGGTGATGGTTTATGATCCGATTTCGCTCGGAATACTTCGATCTCCGGGTGATTATGGGGCTGATATCGCCTGCGGGGAGGGTCAGCCGCTTGGCCTGCCACTCAACTTCGGCGGTCCCTATCTCGGCCTGTTTTCGGTCAAGATGGAGCTGGTGAGAAAAATGCCGGGCCGGCTCGTTTCCCGCACTGTGGATAACAACGGACGGACCGGTTTCGCGCTGACGCTGCAAACGCGGGAACAGCATATCCGAAGGGAGAAAGCGACCTCGAATATCTGCACCAATCAGCAGCTCTGTGCTCTCGCCGCAACCATATATCTTGCCTTGATGGGCAAGACGGGAATCAAGCATGTGGCTGAATTATGCCTGGCCAAGTCCCATTATGCGGCTGAAAAGTTGGGCCGAGTCCCGGGATTCAGGCTGCGGTTCGAATCTCCCTTTTTCAAAGAGTTCGTCCTCCAGACGCCAGTTCCCCCCAAAAGAATTATCGAGCAACTGATGAAGCGCAACATGCTTGCCGGTATCGACTTGGGTGGGTTCAAAATCGGGCTGAAAGGGTGCCTTTTGGTGGCGGTCACGGAGAAGATTACATTCGAACAGATAGAAGAACTCGCTTTCTGGCTGGGAAGGGTCAAATAATTGGCGATTTGTTCCAATTGCGGAAACGGATTCAGCGGCCCGGGGCGGATCTGTCCCCAATGCTTGACGCTTCCGGCTGATCGCCCGGCGGTGCCTGATACGGATTCGGCCGACGATTCACCGGTTCTGTTGTGCAAAACCGGCGATATGGCGGGCGCCGAGTTGCTTGCGGAGACTCTTCGCCAGGAAGGAATACCGGCCGTGATAAATCCCGGAACATTCGAATTCAGGATGATGCCTCTGGAATACGGCCAGAAAGGAATCAGTATCTTCGTGCCTCGGTTGGCCATGGAAAAAGCCGGAGAGCTGGCCGCTCGATTCTTGGCCGATTTTGCGGAGGAAACGGGACCGAATGAATAGACTGCGTTTTGGCATTATTGGATTCCTGTTGGTTATTTTTTGCTTTTCGGGATGCGCAAAAAAGCAGGCGATTCCAAAGGAAATAACCTTTCAGAACGATCTCCGGACGGCGCTCAATCTTTCGGCGGAGAAACGGTTGCCGATTCTGGCCTTTTTTTTCCGACCGGATTGCCCATGGTCGAGGATGATGGACGATTCGACTTTTTCCAACAAAATCGTCGTCGGGATGTCCGCGAACATGATTTTTGCGCGGATCGATGTAAGCCAGGATTCGGCGATCGCGCGCCAATACGGAATCGCGTTTTTCCCTACCACCATCGTTTTCAAGAACACCGGCGAGGAAATCGATAGGCTCGTCGGCTACTACCCACCCGCTGATTACTTTAACGAAGTTCAATTATTCCTGCAGGGGCGTGAGACCTTGGCCGATTATCTGGACCGATTGGCCGATGAGCCTGAAAACGTAGATTACCTGATGGCGATCGCTGAAAAATACCGCAACAAGTCGAATTTCGTTGAGGCCTTGAAATACTATGAGATGATACTCAAGTCGGGCCAGGCCGATTCGACGGAACACCGTATCCCGGTTTTATTCGAAATGGGCACTCTCCATGGAGAGCTGCTCGACACTTCGAAATCGTTCGATTATTTCGAGAAATTCATATCGGCAAGCCGCGATTCGCTGAAAATACAGGATGCTTACCGGCGGAAAGGCTATTATCGCGCCGGCAGCGGCAACAGGGATGGGGCGATCGCTCAGTACAAGAAATATCTGAAAGAATTCCCCGGCGGCGTTTACGCGGCATGGGTTCGTGAACGAATCGAGGAATTGAGAATCGCCCAAGAAGGGAGCAGGCAAGTTGTACGATAAACTGTTGAACGAGCTATCGCGTCCGGGCAAGATCGGCTATTCGTTGCCGCCTTTGCCGGATGGTTTTAGGGGGGCGGGATCCATTTTGCCGAAGCACTGCCTGCGGCAGGACCAGCCCGTTCTGCCGGAGCTTTCGGAGCCGGAGGTTGTGAGGCATTTCATCGCGCTTTCGACGAAAAATCATCATATAGATAAGGGGATGTATCCGCTCGGTTCCTGCACCATGAAATATAATCCCAAAGTGAACGAAGATATGGCCGGTCTTCCCGAGTTTGCCTCCGCCCATCCGCACAGCCCCGCCGAAGCCGTACAGGGCGCTCTGGAATTGATGTATCATATGCAGGAAATGCTGGCGGCCATCTCGGGCATGGATCAGATAACGCTTCAACCGGCGGCCGGGGCACATGGTGAATTCACCGCCTTGCTGTTGATCCGGGCCTATCATATGAAGAACGGTCAACCGAGAAAAAATATAATCATTCCCGATTCTGCTCACGGCACGAATCCGGCGTCGGTGGCGCTGGCCGGATTCAACACCATTTCGATTCCGTCCAACCAACGCGGACGCGTCGATATAGACAAACTTGCCGCCGTCTGCGATAAGGACACCGCCGGATTCATGTTGACGAATCCCAACACGCTCGGTCTTTTCGAATGCGAGGTGGAGAAAATCGCCGCCATAGTGCACGAATGCGGGGGGCTGCTCTATATGGACGGGGCGAACCTGAATGCGCTTCTCGGCTTGGTGCGGCCGGGCGATATGGGATTCGATGTCGTTCATTTCAATCTGCATAAGACATTTTCGACGCCTCACGGCGGCGGCGGGCCGGGAGGCGGTGCCCTCGGCGTCAAGGCGCTGCTCGAACCGTTTCTGCCGACGCCGGTTATTGCCCGCAAGACGGATAAGAGCGGCAACCTCAAATATGTTCTCGATTATAACCGCCCGGATACGATCGGCAGGGTGCATGGTTTTTACGGCAACTTCGCCTCTACCGTAAGGGGATACGCCTATATCCGTCAAAACGGTGCGGCCGGTTTGTCACGGATTTCCCGAACGGCGATTATCAACGCCAATTATTTGATGCGGAATCTCGAGGGCGTTTATTCGTTGCCCTATAATTTCCATTGCATGCATGAATTCGTCCTGTCCGGCGACAGACAATTGAGCTGCGGCGTCAAAACGCTCGATCTGGCCAAGCGTTTGCTCGATTTCGGAATTCATGCACCAACGGTTTATTTTCCGCTGATCGTGCATGAGGCGATGATGATCGAGCCGACCGAAAGTGAAAGTCGGCAGTCGCTCGATTATTTCATAGAGATCATGAAAAAGATTGCCGTCGAGGCCGAGCAGAATCCGGAATTGCTGAAGAAGGCCCCGCACAATACGCCAGTCGGCAGGCTTGACGAAGCTTTGGCGGCCAAGAACCTCGATATCGGCTGGAAATGACGTGCCGCCGGTCGACTCCGGAATCCGCCCCGCCGTCACGAGCTTATGAATCCCATATTTTCCCTGCGGAATGTCAGTCTTTTCTATAGGGGACTCGACAACGTTTCGACGCCCGCTCTAACCGATTTGAATTTCGATATATATCAGAATGAATTCTTGATAATCGTCGGACCGAACGGGTGCGGCAAGTCGAGTCTGGCCAAGCTGCTGGCGGGGTTGGCGGATCATTTCGAAGGCGTGCTGATGTATAAGGGAGCCGCCGTAACCGCCTACTCGCGCCGATGTTTCGATGATGTCGCCTTGACCATACAGGAGCCGCAGAATCAGATACTGATGCCCACCGTCCATGAAGAGTTGTCGTTTCCGCTGGAAATCCGGGGTTTCGGGAAAAACGAAATCGCCGGGAAAATACGTGAGACGGCCTCGCTGTTCGGGATAACCGACATTCTGCACGCCGAGACCGATCGATTGTCGGGCGGACAGATTTCGATCGTGGCCATGGCTGCCGCCGCAATTGTCGATCCGCAGGTGATCATTTTCGACGAGCCGGATTCGCATTTCGATTGGCGCGCCAGAAACGCATTTGAAAATTACCTGGCCTTGTGCAGAGGGAAAAAGACGATTATCGTAATCACGCAATATCCCGGCTTCGGGGTCGCCGCCGACCGCATGGCCATAATGAAATCGGGAAAAATCGTGGCTGCCGGCAAGCCCGCCGAGCTGCTTGAGGATAAAGCCTTCTTGATCGGATATTCACTTCATTCCGGCGATTTCGCCAAAGACATGGGCCGGCGGACAGGGAAAGGGTCGTCGACCGGAAAGCGCCCGTTGCTTTCGCTGTCCGAGGTCGATTATTCGTATGAATCGGGCGGTTTCGCGCTCAAGCGTATCAGTCTCGATATATGCGAGGGCGAAAAGGTGGGGATAGTCGGCCCGATCGGTTCGGGCAAGACCACGCTCGGTTTGCTCATCTGCGGTGTTCTCAAGGCCGATTCCGGCACGGTGTTTCTCGACAATCGCCCGTTGGGCGAGTATGCGCCGGATACGCTGCGGCGGATGGTGACTATGGCTCTGCAATTTCCCGAAAGAGCGCTGATCGAAAACACGGTGCGCAACGATATCCTTTTCGGTCCCCGACAACTCGGTATGGAAAATCTCGAGCAAATCGCCGAATCCCTGCTGGCATCGTTTTCCATAGAGGAGCTGGCGGACCGCAATCCGCTTGGGCTTTCGGGCGGGCAAAAACGAAAAGCGGCCTTGGCCGGCGTTTTCGCCATGAATTGCCGATTGATCGTTCTCGATGAGCCGACGGCCTCGCTTGACCCCGCCTCGGCGGCCGATTTGGCGGCCGTTATCGGCGCAGATCCGACGACGGCCTTCGTTATAATCGGACACGATCTGCCGTTTCTTTGTCGGGTTTGCGATCGAATCGCAGGAATCGAAGACGGGCGGCTGGCGTTCGACGTTTCGGTGGATGAGTTCGCCGGGAAATATGGACGAATTTGAAGAAAACGGTTGACAATTCGACGGCGGAAGCTTATAAATGACTTTCAAGATGTTATCGAATTCAATCATGATGTTGCCGCCCCGGATGGGGCTTTTTTTTGGAAATGCCTGATACGCAAATAATGGACGGCCAGGGGATCTCCCGGTCGATCGATCGGATGGCTCACGAGATTTTGGAGCATAACCGCGGTCCACGGGATATGGTCATCGTCGGCATCCGCACCCGTGGGGCGATAATCGCCGAGCGGCTTGCCCGGTCGATAGAAAGATTCGAAAAACTGGCTCTGCCGGTCGGGGCGATCGATATAACTTTCCACCGCGATGATATTCAGGGAAAGCTGGAGCAGCCGATCGTGCAAAAAACGGATCTGCTCTTTTCGATAGACGACAAGATAGTGATATTGGTCGATGACGTTCTCTTTACCGGCCGGACGGCGAGAGCCGCCCTCAACGAGCTGTCGGATTACGGTCGTCCCCGGTGCATCCGGTTGGCGGTGTTGGTCGATCGCGGCCACCGCGAACTGCCGCTGCGCGCCGACTACGTCGGTATCGAACTGCAGACTTTCCGCGATGAGACCGTCATCGTAAATCTCGTCGAACAGGATGGTTCAGACAGCGTCATATTACGGCAGAAATCGGAGGCCCCGCAGTGAGGCTTCGGTCTCCTCATCTGCTTGGGCTTGAAGGATTATCCGCCGGCGAAATAAATCTTTTCCTCGACACCGCAACGACGCTGAGGGAAATCCTCAGCCGCCCGATCAAGAAAGTCCCCACATTAAGACATATAACCGTCCTTAACCTCTTTTTCGAACCGTCGACCCGCACCCGCATCTCATTTGAACTTGCCGAAAAGAGGCTTTCCGCCGACCTGATCAGTTTTTCGGCGGCGACATCCTCCGTGACCAAGGGCGAAACCCTGCTGGATACGATCTGGAACATAGAAGCGATGAAAATCGACATGGTGGTCATTCGGCATCAGGTCGCCGGAACGCCCCATTTTCTTTCCCGCAATTGCGAATCGAGGATCATCAACGCCGGCGACGGCCAACACGAGCATCCGACTCAAGGATTGCTCGATATCATGACGATCCGCGACCGTTTCGGGAAAATCGAGGGGTTGAGAGTGTGCATCGTAGGCGATATCAAGCATTCGCGGGTCGCCCGATCGAATATCTGGGGATTGAAAACTCTCGGTGCAAGCGTGGCCGTATGCGGGCCGACGACGCTTCTGCCTGCTGAAATAGAAAAAATGGGGGTCGAGGTGTTCACCAGAGTCGAGGCCGCTCTCGAAGGCGCGGATGTGGTCAACGTCCTGCGTCTTCAAAAAGAAAGACAGACGTCCGGTCTGCTGCCATCGCTGCGCGAATACAGCCAGAAGTTCGGGATCACCCGGGAAAGGTTGAAATATCTCAATAAGGGATTCATGATAATGCATCCCGGGCCGATGAATCGCGGAGTCGAAATTTCATCCGAGGTTGCCGATGGGCCGTATTCGGTGATTTTGTCGCAGGTCACCAACGGCGTGGCGATCCGCATGGCGGTACTCTATCTGCTGGGAGGAGGCGCAGGCAAAATTGAGTGACATGGTTGTAGGCGGCGGCCTGTTGATCGATCCGGTCGACGGATATTTCGGTCCGGGGGCGGTGGTTGCGGCCGATGGAGTGTTCGCCGAAATTATCAAGGGTGATAAGCAGCCTGAAGCGACTATCGATGCCGCCGGACTGATTGTTTGCCCGGGTTTGATCGATATGCACGTCCATCTTAGGGAGCCCGGCTTCGAGTATAAAGAAACCATACATTCAGGGGCGCAGGCGGCGGCCGCCGGGGGATTCACCGCTATCGCCTGCATGCCGAACACCGAACCGAGTCTGGATAATCAGGAGACGATAAAATTCGTCCTCGAGAAGGCGGCAACGGCGCTTGTTCGGGTTTACCCGGTTGGGGCGGCGACGAAGGCCAGACAGGGTCAGCAATTGGCGGAGATGGGGGAGATGCTCGAGGCCGGAGCGGTCGCGTTCAGCGATGACGGCAGCGGCATCCAGAACGGAAATATCATGCGCCGCGCGCTCGAATACTGCCGGATGCTCGGCGTCGCGATATTGTCGCATTGCCAGTATGACGACCTCGCCGATAACGGGGTGATGAATGAAGGATATATGTCAACCGTTCTCGGTCTACGGGGAGCGCCGAGGATCGCCGAGGAACTGATGATCGCCCGCGACATAATGCTGGCCGAATATGTCGGTTCGGCGGTGCATATACAGCATCTGACTACCGCCGGCGGCGTCGAATTGGTAAGGGACGCCAAAAAGCGGGGTGTGGCGGTCAGCGCCGAGACCTGTCCTCATTATTTCACGCTCAATGACGAATCGTTGAAATCTTACGACACGAACCTTAAGGTGAATCCGCCGATCCGGACAAAAAAGGATATGCTGGCTATCCGCAAAGCTCTTGCCTCGGGGGTGATCGACGTGATCGCCACCGATCATGCGCCGCACGCTTGGGAGGAAAAGGCGCTCGAGTTCGATTTCGCCCCGTCGGGCATGATCGGCCTCGAAACGGCGTTAGGCCTGATTTCGACGGAGCTTGTCCGTAAAAATATTCTCGATTGGCCGGAGGCTGTAAGGAAGCTGACGGTCAATCCGGCGAAGATATTGAAAATTCCCGGCGGCAGATTCGAGATCGGTAAACCGGCCGATATCACTTTGATCGATCCCGATCTCGAATGGGTGGTGTCCGAATCTGATTTCAGGTCGCTGTCGAAGAATTCGCCATTTACCGGCAGGAAGCTTACCGGCCGGGCCGCCAAAACGATCGTTTCCGGAAAAGTCGTTTTCGAGCTTTAGTTTCGGGTTTGATTCGGCCCGCTGATACGGTCAGGCCGTTTCGCCGAAAATTATCCGCAGGCCGCATGTCTGAATTTTCGGGATTGATCGCCGCAGCAAAATGACTATCGACAAGATTATTAAATCGATCGTTTTCGCTATGGCGGCATTATTGATAATGTCCCTTATCGAATCTCCGGGGATCGTCGACGAGCGAAGCGGCCTTCTGGCGATGACCGAATTCAGCGCCCATCGACCGTTCGTAGGCAGGGCGCTGGTTCCACTCTTGGTTTTGCTGGTCGAGCGTGCTTGTCCGGAAAGCATTTTAGGCAAGGCCGATGGAGTAATGGACGGCGTCATCAGATCGCAAGGCGCAAGGATTTTCGGCAGCCGGCATCAAGACAAATTCGAAACGGCGGCTCGGGCCGGCCGACGCGTGGCGATTTTCGAATTGCTCAATTGGCTCTGTCTTACCGGATTTCTATGGGTGTTGTCGTCGCTGCTGGTCGAGGTAGCCGGCCTGAGTTCAAGAGCGGCCGCCATTCTGCCGTTGACGCTGATATTCGTATTCCCAGCCTACTTCGATTTCGCCAATCATGTTTACGATTTCGCCGCCTTATTCCTGTTTTGCCTTGCCCTGTTGCTGCTATACCGACGCAATTGGATCGGCTATTCGATTGTCTTTGCCGCGGCCTTGTTGAACAAGGAAACGGCGATGCTGCTGACGCTCGTTTTTGTTTTGTATTACCATGATAAAATCGCCCGCCCGGAATTTTACCGGCTGTTGTCGGTTCAACTTTTTCTGGTCGCGGCGTTTCGAATCGCCGCAATGGTTGTTTTTTCGGGGCATTCCGGATCGTTTCTCGAATGGCATCTGCCGGAGAACATAACTTATCTGTCGCGGATCGGCAATTATTTCCGTTTCGAGCCGCTTGGTCCGTCTCCGCTGTTTCCCGATGGTCTGGCGATTCCGTATCCCAAAGGTTTGAACCTGCCTGTTCTGTTGACGATCGGATTTTTGGTATTTGCGGGATGGAAAAAGCGGTCGCTTTTTCTGCGGAGCGCCGTCTTGATTTTGCCGATTCTATACGCGTTATGTCTGCTGTTCGGCATAATAAGCGAGCTGCGCTCGTATTACGAGGAGCTGCCGATATTGTTTTTGATGGTTGCAAGTAGAGGGGGCAAACATTCATGAGTACTCCGATATCATCTTCGGCGGACAAAGGACAGACATTCCTTGTGGGGTTATATTGTTTATTATTTTTCGTCATTCGTGTCGATTAGACCTTGTTCACATGGGTATATCACTTATTCTAATCGATTTTGGCTGAGGCAAAAAAGGATTCTTTCAATTGCCGGATAGCCCGACTATATTTATTTCAATCGATTTCCGCTTCGGAAATGATTTTAACGATAGTCGGCGAATCTGCGAGACAACGGAGTCAACGGAAAATCGATACTCTTGAATCGATAGAAGAAAAGCTCAATTTCAAGACGCTCGAGTGGCGCGGCGACCATCTACGGCTGCTCGACCAACGGGCGCTTCCGGAACGC
>Ga0209101_1000740_pt1 | contig 26154 bp, 24 predicted proteins | sample ConPoolayeCmetaG_FD_185481 | JGI IMG/M metagenome (GOLD analysis project Ga0209101, IMG submission 185481) | Hot spring microbial mat communities from California, USA to study Microbial Dark Matter (Phase II) - Cone Pool mat layer C metaG... ...
TCCGTGTTATACTGTCCATCAGCGCTCCGTGATTCTGTTGTTGGTTTTGTCTCTACAACTTTATCACGGAGTCGCATTTTTATTGAGAATACTACGGGATAGGGCGTTCTCCTTGACGTGTAGATGATACTAGCCGGCGCCAACCGCCTGCAACGCCTGCCTCAGATCGTCAACCAGGTCGTCTGCATCCTCAATACCCGCCGACAGGCGGAGCGTACCCTCATGAATGCCGAGCGCCTCCCTTTGCTCAGGTGACAGGGCACGATGCGAAGAGCTGGCAGGGTGCAGAATCAGGCTGTAGACATCTCCCAGACTGGTGACAGGGCGGATGATACGGAGATGCTCCATAAAGGCAAAGACCCCCGCGCGGTCAAGGCCGTTGATCTCGAACGCCATCAGACTGCCATAATATCCCCTGCGGAACAGGCGGGAGGCGGCTGTATGACCGGCATCGGAAGGGAGACCGGGATAATACACCAGCCGAATGCCTCTGTGAGCGGCCAGCCGCTCTGCAATGTGCCGGGCGTTCTCACAGGACTGACGCATCCGCACAGCCAGCGTTCTCAACCCGCGCAGGGCCAGCCAGGCATCGAAAGCCCCCAGCGCGGCCCCCAGCAGTTTGCGTACTGCGTAGACTTTGTCAACCAACTCTGCACGCCCAGCCACTACACCGCCCAGCATATCTCCATGACCGTTCAGGAACTTGGTCGCGCTATGTACAACCAGCCCGGCCCCCAGTCCAAGCGGGCGGAGCAGGAAGGGAGTAGCAAAAGTGTTATCTACAATCAGGGTTGCCCCTGCCCGGCGGGCTGAATCCGCAATGGCATCTACCTCTACAACACGCGCTAACGGATTGGTCAACACCTCACAGAGCACAGCGTCAGGCGCCCTGTCCTCAATCGTATGGCATACCGACTCTCGGTCGAGAAAGTCCGCATAATGTACTTTCATGCCCATGTTAGCGGCAAGCCAGTCCAGCAGGGAACGAGTGACCCCGTATAACTGCTCGGCGGCAACGATGGTACCTGCTGGCTGGACTACAGCCAGCACAGCGGCGTAAAGAGCGGCCATGCCACTGCTTAAGCAGGCCGCCGCTTCCGCCCCCTCCAGGCTGGCAACTGCTTGTTCGAAAGCGGCCTGGTTAGGGCCGCCATGACGCGAGTACACGTAACTAGCCGGGTCATCAGGACGTGCCGCCACCAGCCCAAGCGCCTGTTCAGCCTCCTGCATGGTGGGGTGGACAAACCCAACCGACGGCACGATAGGGTGGACAGCAGGGATGGCCCGGTCGGCAGGGGGCGTGTAACCGGCCCGGACCGCCAGCGTGTAGATGCTCTTTTCCTCTGACATAGGGGGTTACTCATCCTTTGCAAACTGGCTGAATGCAAGCAAAGCGGCTGAAACAACAGCTACCGCCAAGCCGAAGAAAAGTGTCTCTAGTGCGTCATCCCATCTGACAAGGTGCTCTAGAAAAGTGATCGCCATGACCAGCACCACCACACTGCTCAGCTTAGCCTTCAGGCCCTGAAAATTACGGATAACCAGCCACTCCGGCATATCCAAGTCGCCTATAAACAGCTCATAGACAGCCACCGCGAAGATCAAGAGGGCCAGCGCTACCAGAAAGGTATCCATCAACTTGATCGAGTCTAAGATGATGGAGGAAGAAGTGTTGTAACCGGTGAACAAACGAATAACTGCCTGAATAGTTTGATAGCCTCCCCAGGCAAAGGCGGCTATAGACGCTATGAGGGGAAAGACAACGGCAAATAGGACCAGATAACGAGACTGTTGTAGCAATTTCCTCATGATGAAACTGTACCTCCTCTGATCGGCTCACTTGACCGCGAACAGCTTTACGGCAACAGAAAGGCAACCCCTGCGCTTGCGATGGCCGCTATAGCAAACAGCGGCATGATATACCGGCGGATAGACTGAGAACCCAGCAATAGGGTGATTACTCCCTTAAAAAGCATGTTTGCGGCTGTGCCAAGTACCACTCCGTGAGACGCTACACTCGGAGGAATAGCAGAATCAGCTAGCTGTGCCATGGAGAGTATCACGGCATCCAGACCTACCAATCCCCCTGCCAAGCTCGACAGGTATGTGCCTGCCTCGCCAAGATAGACTTGAGCGGCTTTAGAAGCAAGCAGTACGACAGCAAAAATAGCCCCGAACTGGAGAGCAGGCCCCAGCGCAAATGGACTACGTGCCGCCTTGCCGGTTGGCTCCTGCTGGCTGGTATCAGCGCGGTTGATCTGCCGCCACAGCCACAGAGCGCCCAAGGCCAAGATGAGAGCGCCGGTCAGCATGGGCGGCAGGATCGAGACTCCAAGTGAACGATTGATGACAAATACAAGAGCCTGCGCCCGCAGATACATGCCTATCGAAGCGATGGTGATGGCAAAGGCGAACAACGGCGCATCCTGTTGTTCCTGCTTGGTTTTGCTCCGACGGGCAAACTGGAAGGTGACGCCTGTACTTGAAACAAGGCCGCCCAACGCACCGGTCAGCCCGATGCTTCGCCCCCGTCCGTAGACCTGTGAGAGGATATAACCGAACAGGTTGAGGCCGGCCACCAGCACCACCATCAGCCATATCTGGTATGGATTGAGCACATCCAGCGGGCCGTACGTCCGGTTGGGCAATAGGGGAAGGACGATCACCCAGACGACCGCAAACTCAAGACCAGCCCAGATGTCCTGACGGTCAATGTTCGCCGCGAAACTCTGAAGGTTGGGTTTGAAACTCAGGACCAGCACCACGGCCACCGTCACAGCGGCGGCCAGTATCAGCAAGTCCCAATAGACCAGCGCACCCAGCAAGAAAGCTATTAAGAAGGCTACCTCAGTAGTTGTGCCGACATGACCTGTTTCCAGCCCCTGAAAATGAGACAGGAGCGCAAAAGCGGCCACAGCTACAAAGCCAGCCACAAACATCCACTGGCCAACAAACTGTTCAGCGACGAAAGCCAGGACTGCACCCAACAGGCTGATCAGCGCGAAAGTTCTCATCCCCGCGAAAATCAGCGGCTTATCGCGTTCTCTCTCTAAGCCGATCAGGAATCCCAGAAACAGCGCCAGCCCAAAGCGGGCAAACAATGTGCCTAGCGGCGGCATATGCAACCTGCCTGAAAAAGATATGGAGGGCAGAATAGCACGCTTAGTGTACTTCTGCCAAATTAAGTTAAACCTATTTCTTTCCGCTTTCAATCAAACGCTTTATAATCGCCTTATGCCTGTGCTGATCTTGGCTCTCAATTACTGGTTACATCTGCTGGCCACAGTGCTCTGGCTGGGGGGGTTAACAACCCTGACACTGATCGCATGGCCTGCATTACTGCATCTTGAGGGGCAGACCCCAAAAGGCAGGCAGGTGCTTGATGCGCTGGAACAGCGTTTCCGTCCCCTTGCCAATATCAGCCTGATCGTGCTGTTGGTCACCGGCATGATCCAGATGGGCGGCGACCCCCACTATCAGGGTTTTTTGAAGATCACGGATGCCTGGTCTGTGGGAATGTTTATCAAGCATATTCTGGTCGTGCTGATGATCGTGATCAGCGTCATCTTACAGGCCGGCATTCAGCCTGCCCTTGTCCGTGCCCGGTTGACAGCCCGGCACAATGCGGCTCAAGGGCAAGCTTCTGAGGAAAGACTCTACCGCCGCCTCCGCATCCTTACCATGTTGATGCTGGTGCTGGGCGGGCTGGTGCTCCTGATGACAGCCCTTATCACAGCCCTGTAGAGGCCTCACCATGCCTGATACAACACCTGTAGAAAATCAGCCTCCTCCCGACCGCCTATCACCATCCCAGCAACTCAGGGACTGGTATATGTGGGTAGCGGTCGCTCTGCTGATAGCGGCGGCCTTCTTCCGCCTCTGGCAGTTGGGAGTCACTCCCCCCGGCCTGCACGCCGAGGAGTTGATCAACGCTCAGCTCTCTGACCGCCTGCGGGAAGGGGACATCGCCGTCATTTACGATGAGGTAGAACCCGCCCGTGAGGGCCTCTACTATGCGATTCTGGCAGTCTCAACGACTCTCACCGGGCGCGGCCTGATCCTGTGGCGGCTGCCTTCTGTCTGGCTGGCCATGCTCTCGCTGGCGCTCACAGCCCGTCTGATGCGCCGTCTTTTTGGCAGACGAGTATCGCTTATGACGCTGGGACTGCTGGCAGTCAGCTTCTGGCCGGTATGGATGGGACGATCAGTACTTCATGCCACGTTGTTGCCTTTGGCAACAGTAGTGGTAGCTTATACCCTCACCCGTGCCCTCGACGCACAGGATCAGGCAACTTCCAGCATGTGGTTTACAGTAGGAGGGCTGGCGCTGGGGGCAACCCAGTATGTCCACGTTACCTCATGGACGATGCTCCTGTTGGTGCCTCTGCTGGCGGCTTACCGTTGGATCGTGAACCGGCAGGACCTCAGGCGTCACTGGGGCAACATCCTCTATTCACTGAGCCTAGCTTTTGTGCTGTGCCTGCCCTTGATTATCTTCCTTGCCCGTCACCCCGGCGCCCGCGAGCCAGTCCCCATTGCTGAACAGCCGGGCCTGATCGCCGAAATACCGGGGCGCTTGATCTCCTCGCTGGCCGCGCTGGCTCTGAGAGGGGATATGCTCCCCAGCCACAACCTGCCCGGACGCCCCGTCATGGAGCCTGTGATAGCCATCCTGACGGTGATCGGGCTGGGGGTGTGCATCGCCCGCTGGCGGCGGCCAGCCTACGGGCTGGCGGTCTTGTGGCTGTTGGTCGGCTTACTCCCCACAGCCTTACTGCCGCGCAAAGCTGACTTCGAATTCATGGCCGTCATCCTGCCTATTGTTTTTGTCTTCCCCGCCATAGGCCTGCGTACCATCTACATTGTCCTTCGGCAGAAACTGCCCGCTTTATCCCGCCGGGTGGCGTTGCCTGTCGTGGGAGGGCTGGTGGCCGTGCTGATCGCCGGGGATGCCGTCTGGACGTTCCGGGACTACTTCCTGATCTGGCCGACTCTGGGTGATGTACGGCTGGCCTACCAGGCCGATCTGGGTGTGCTGGCCCGCTATCTGGACTCTAACCACGACCCGACACCTGTGTCTGTCTGCAGCTCACCCGTTGACCGCAGTCGTGAACCGTTTGCACTGACCAATCAGGAATTGCTCTCTTACCTGATGCACCGACACAACCTGCCCATCCGATACTTTGACTGCACCCAGAGTCTCGTGCTGGCCAACGGTGGTGAATCCCAGCGCCTTATCTTCCCGCGCGGACATTATTACGACCATCTGCCCGGCCCTTTGCTGGCCTGGATGCGCTTTGCACATGATGAGCATGTACCGGGCATCCGTCCTGACGTCGTGATGCGCTTCGAGGCCAGCCGACAGATCGCCGACCGAGTAGGGGCCTTCATCACTACTGCGCCGACTGCGTGGCCGCCTGAATCGGGGGTCCAGCAGTTGGCCGCATTGCCGGTTACCTTTGGCTACAACCTCTCGTTTCTGGGATATGAGGTGCGCAGTAACACCGTTCGTCCAGCAGACTGGATTGAATTGACTACGTACTGGCGCGTGGACGGCCCCCCTCCCCCAGAATTAACCTTGTTTGCCCATCTGCTCAGCAACCCTGTTGTGATTCTGGCCCAGAGCGACAGCCTTGGCGTACAGATCGGCACGCTTCAGACGCGCGACATCTTCCTTCAGTACAGCATGATCCAGACCCCCGGCGGCGTCACATCGGGGCTGTATCCGCTCTCGGTTGGCATGTACTTCCCGCGTACCGGGCAACGTCTCCCGATCTTTGACGGCAATACAGCCCGTGCAGATCGTCTCTTCCTTGAGCGTGTTGTTATAGAACCATGATGGATCAGATCATTCAAATTGACGGTTCACAGGGGGAAGGCGGCGGGCAGATTCTCCGCACAGCGCTGGCACTTTCGATTGTGACAGGACGGCCTGTTCATCTGTTCAACCTGCGTGCCGGGCGCCGTAATCCGGGGCTGGCCCCTCAGCACCTAGCGGGCGTGCGGGCGGCGGCCCAAATCTGCGGGGCTGAAGTGGAAGGGGCGCGAATCGGCTCAACAGAGATCACTTTCAGGCCAGCGGGCGCCGCTCAGGCAGGGCAATATACGTTCGACATCAGCCGGCTGGCAGGACAGGGCAGTGCCGGTTCAGTCACCCTGCTGTTGCAAACCCTTCTCCTGCCGCTGGCGCTGGCCAGCGGAGACTCATCCCTCGTCCTGCGCGGAGGCACACATGTAGCATGGAGTCCGCCAACCCACTATATTGAGTGGATACTATTGCCGACACTAGCCCAAGCCGGCATCCATGCCAGTATCCAGCTCACGGCATGGGGCTGGTATCCGGAGGGCGGCGGTCAGGTGGAGGTAACGATCAAGGGCAGGGCACGGCTCCAGGGCCTTGACCTGACGCAACGTAAGCCCCTCAGGAGTCTAAAAGGGCTGGCAGTCGCCTGTAACCTTCCCTCACACATCCCCCAGCGGATCAGCGCACGGGCCAATAACGTCCTGCGGGCGGCTGGCCTGCCGCCTGCCGTGCAACCGCTCCGAACGGGAGGGGCTTCTACCGGGGCGGGGATTTTCATCGGTTTGGACTATGAAAACATCTACGCCGGCTTCAGCGCACTAGGCGCACGCGGGAAGCCGTCTGAGGCAGTGGCTGATGAGGCAGTCATGCCGCTCATCAACTACCATCAGCAGAACACAGCCCTTGACCCCCATCTGCCCGATCAACTTCTGCCCGCACTGGCGCTGGCAGAAGGGCCGTCTGTGTTGAGCACCGTTGAGATCACCCGCCACACGCTGACCAATGTAGCCGTAATCGGCCATTTCCTTGAGCGCCGTATCACCGTGGAGGGAAAAGAGGGAGGGCCGGGCACAATCCGAGTGGAGGCTTCCTGAAGGGGTCTTACCGGTGGCTCAACATAGATTGAGCCATCTCAACTGCTTCAGCAACGGTTGGCAGAACACGCCGCCATAACTGGCTGGGGTCCAGTATGAAGCCCTTTAGCACCCGCGAGCGGAGCCGGCCTGCTGTATCCGGCTGGAATTCGTCATACCGCTCATCCGGCCCCAAGTGGTAGAGATTGACCATCTCACGCACAGGGTCTATCAGCCAGTACTCTCGGACTCCCATTGCCTCATAGGCTACAAACTTATCGCCCCGGTCGGCGGCAGTCGTTTCTACCGAAACGACCTCAACGGCAACGTCAGGCGGCCCTTCGAGGTAAGTTTCATGGACGCGGTCAAAATTTGAATTGGCGATAAACACAATGTCCGGCTGGTAAACCTGTCCGTCGGGCGAATGCACCTCAAAAGGGGCATCCCGTACCAAACCAGCATCGGTCATCTCGACAAAAGCCTTGATCATGACAGTCAAGTACAACCGGATGTCCTGATGGCGCCCCGTCACGGAGGTTGACACGGACGAGGACTTTGCCGATGCCACAGCAGGCTGTCTGCCGGATCGCGCAGGCCCAGAGCGGCGGACAGGCATCAGAGCAAGCTGTTCAAAGCTCATCTGCTCCCCCCGGTAAGTGTTTCGTTCCAGCTCATCTAAGACAGCCGCTGTGTCTATCACGGGCCTGCCTGCTAACTCATCTGATATATACGATATTCTAACTACATTATACCACATCATATGTTAAGAATAGGTGAAATAAATGGAGCCTTTAACTTTCCGTAACAGGCATATGACTGCCGTAAACAAAAACAGGGATGCTCCCTTCTTGAGTGCATCCCTGTTGTCAAGACATGGATGATGAACGGCTATCGCTTCAGATGACAATACTCACCAGCCGCCCCTGCACAACAATTACCTTGCGGGGAGTCTTGCCGTCTAGCTGGGCTTTGATCTTTTCCAAAGCCAGGGCGGCGGCTTTGATGGTTTCCTCGTCGGCATCAGCGGGCACAGTCAGGTGATCGCGTACCTTGCCGTTCACCTGAACTGCCAGCGTGACCGTCTCTTCCGCCGCTATGGACTCGTCTGCGACCGGCCAGGCCTGCTGGTGGATGCTGTATGCCTCTCCAATCCGCGCCCACAATTCTTCTGCGATGTGCGGAGTGAAGGGGGCCAGCAGGAGCAACAAAGTGCGGATCGCTTCTTTCCATACCTCTGAGCCTGCTAGCGGCGTCGAGCGGTATGCCTGAAGGGTGTTCTTCAACTCCATCAAGGCCGCAAGCGCCGTGTTGAAGCCAAAGACCTCCATATCAGCCGTGACACGCTTGATGGTCTGGTGAACCTTGCGGCGGAGCGCCCTCTCATCTTTTTCGGAGGGAGTCTCCTCGCTGTGGAAAGGAGTGGTTGCTAGAGACCAGACATCGTTCAGGAAGCGCACCACTCCGCTGATCCCTTTGCTGTCCCATGGGCCGCCCTGATCCCATTTGAAGGCAAACATCAGGTAGCCGCGTACTACATCTGCACCATACTTCTCAACCAACTCATCGGGGGCAACCACGTTTCCGCGCGATTTGCTCATCTTCTCGCGGTCTTCGCCCAGAATAATGCCCTGATTGTACAGACGGGTCATTGGCTCATCGAATATCGAAGGCGGTTGCAGGTCAGGGTTCATAGGCTTAATGCCTTCAAAGATACCGCAGTCGCGCATGGCCTTCGTAAAGAAGCGAGTATACATCAGGTGCATGGTAGCATGTTCCACACCGCCTGTGTATTGATCAACCGGCAGCCAGTAGCCGGCCTCCTGCGGGTCAAACGGCCCTTCCGCATACTTGGGACTCAAGTAGCGGTACTGATACCATGAGGAACACATGAAGGTATCCATGGTATCTGTCTCTCGTTCAGCCTGCCCCCCGCATTGAGGACATGTGGTAAACCGCCATGTGGGATGCAGTTTGAGCGGCGACTCGCCGGTGGGGATGAACTCGACATCGTCCGGCAACAGTACCGGCAGTTGATCCTCCGGCACGGGGACAATCCCGCATCGGGCACAGTACAGCATCGGGATCGGCGCACCCCAGTAGCGTTGACGGCTGATCAACCAGTCGCGCAGACGGTAGTTGACAGCCCCACGCCCGATCCCTTGCTGTTCCAGCCAGTCAATCACCTTGCTGATGCCGGGATTCTTGCGGCCCTTTTCGTCGGTGACGGGCGTGCCGTCGAAAGGCCCGGAGTGAACCATCCTGCCTGCCGCAGGGTACGCTTCGGTCATGGTTGCGCCATCCAGAACAGCCCCCTCAGGCTGGATGACCACCCTGACCTCCAGGCCATACTTGCGGGCAAACTCAAAGTCGCGCTGATCATGCGCCGGCACAGCCATAATCGCGCCGGAGCCATAGGACATCAGCACATAATCAGCAATCCAGATCGGGATGCGTTCCCCATTGACCGGATTGATGGCATAAGCTCCGGTGAAGACACCGGTTTTCTCACGCTCTGCCGTCTCACGTTCGATGTCACTGGCACGGGCCGCCTGCCGGATGTACTCCTCGACCACGGCGCGTTGCGCCTCCGTCGTGATCTCTGGCACCAGGGGGTGTTCGGGAGCCATGACCATGAAGGTTGCGCCCCACAACGTGTCGGGCCGGGTGGTGAAGATCGGTAGTTCATCACCGCGTTCTGTCTTGAAGATGACCTCCGCCCCTTCACTGCGCCCGATCCAGTTCTCCTGCATCACTTTGACACGTTCCGGCCACTCAATCCGGCTGAAGTCCAACAGTTCCTCTGCGTATTGGGTGATACGGAAGAACCACTGCTCCAGATTCTTTTTAATCACCGGCGTCCCACAGCGCTCGCAGTGACGATCCTCCCCCCAGACTTGCTCGCGGGCCAGGGTGGTATTGCACTTGGGGCAGAAATCTACCGGCGCCAGCTTTTTGTAGGCCAGCCCCTTCTTGTAAAACTGAATGAAAAACCACTGCGTCCACCTGTAGTATTCCGGGTCGCTGGAGACAGCCTCCCGCTCCCAGTCGAACATGGCCCCCATGCTTCGCAACTGGACACGCATCCGCTCGATGTTCTGGTAGGTCCACGTCTTGGGATGAATCTTATGCTTGATGGCCGCATTCTCAGCAGGCAGACCAAAGGCATCAAACCCCATGGGGAACAGCACGTTATATCCGCGCATGCGCATCCAACGGGCACGCGCATCCGAAGGCACCATAGCATACCAGTGGCCAATGTGCAGGTCCCCTGAAGGATAAGGCAACATGGTCAGGGCATAGTGTTTCGGACGGCTCGGATCGATCACAGAGCGATACAGCCGATCCGCTTCCCATTTGCGTTGCCAGCGGGCCTCGATCTCCTGCGGGTTGTACGTATCTCCCATATTATTTTCCTCCTCACCGCTTCAGGCAGAAGTTAGACGTGCAGGCTACAGGCGGCGAACGAGAAGGCCACAGAGTATCCGCATCTTAGTTTGCATACTGCACAGCCTCATAACAGACTCCAACCTTTGACCTCAATAACAAAAGCCCTTCGCCTCGATCAGGGACGAAGGGACTCCGCGGTACCACCCTGCTTGGCAAGATGTCTCTCTCATCGAGACAGCCTTACCCGCTCTACTGGTGCGTAACGTGCACGCTACGTCAGCCGTTACTGGCTTTCACGGCTGAGGCTCCCGGACGAGGTGGGCCACTTGTGCTCGCTGGGCACGATTGCTAGGCTCTCACCCTCCCTAGCTCGCTGAGACGATGGCTTATCACTTCCGTTCTTCGCCGATGGCAATATTCACCTGTTGAAGAAAATTGTAACGGTGTTGAAGAGGACTGTCAATGCTCTGGGCAGGCGATCTAATGTGACACGCCTATTGTCTTCGGGTGGAGCTTCCTCACCTATCGTTCATGCACCACGATCTCCACCTCGTGACTGGGGTACATGGTGCAGGAAGCCCGGATCGTACCGGGGCGGGAAAACCGCTGTACCAGCGTATGCCCTGGCGCAATACGGTAAGGCCCCACCTGATGCCACTCGCTGTCCTCATTCCGGATGATCAACACATCCTGCACCCCCAGAGTCAGATCGATCCGATGCGGGGGGGCATTCTCGCTCCGGCCGGCCTCAATCTGGGCCGCTGTGCCAGGGGGGATCACAATCACCAAGCGGCGGGACTGCTCATACAGCACCCCCCCGCGATAGGCCGCCGCTCCCAGTACAACGCTCAGCAACAGCAGTGAAGCCATCCAGCGCCACAGGGAGACGCCCCGTCCTGACAGGGCAACAGGCTGTACTGTATCATCAGCCATCTACCTCTCCCGCAACAGACGGCTGAGGTCATCAGCCATATCCTCGCCGGTCGTGCCGAACGGGAAGATCAGGCGGAGGTTCATGTCACGGTCAATCACAAACACAGAGGCGGTGTGGGAAATCGTATAGCCTGCCGCACTGCCGCTGGTGTTGGGATCAATCTCATAGTATGCCCCAAACTGCGACATCACCTCGTCAAGCTGTGTCAGGTCGGTAGTGCGCAACCCGATAAATGCCGGGTTGATATTGGTCAGGTAAGCGGTTAGGCGCTCCGGCGTGTCCCGTTCTGGATCAACTGTGACCATAACGACCTGAACCTCGCCGGCCTGATCACCCAGCTTCTCAACAGCCCGCTTGACCTGATAGAGGGTAGCCGGGCATACATCCGGGCAGGAGGTATAGCCGAAGTAGAGCAGGATGACCTGCTCCCCATGATCGCTCAGCCGGAACTCTGTGCCGTCCATAGCAGGCAGTGAAAAATCTGAAACCGGCAGGGGAGGCTGTACCAGCGCCCCATGATATTGATAAGGCCGGCAGGCCGTGCCAACACCGGCTAGTAAGAGCAACACGATCACACCAGCAAGCCTTTTTAACACGACCCGCTCCTTCGAGAAGACCTTCCAGAGGACAACACGGCGATTTCCACATCGCCATAGTGGATTATATCGGCTGTAAGCAGTTTTGAGCACTTATCACAAAGCGGCTATACTGGGAAGCTGATGACCCTGACTTATTGAGCTAAGGAGGACATCTAATGCGTCATCTCGAAGGACAAATCCAGACTTCAGATGGCCTGACCCTGTACTCTCAGAGCTGGCTACCAGACGACCAGCCGAAAGCAGTGATAGCGTTCTGCCATGGGCAGTCAGACCACAGCGGGCGGTATGCCAATCTCGTTAACGCCCTGATCCCCGCCGGATATGCCCTCTTCATGGCTGACCTGCGCGGCCACGGCAAAAGTCCCGGTATCCGCGGGCACATCATGTCCTGGGAAGACTATCGGCGCGATATGACCGCGCTCATGGAACATGCTCAGCAGGCCTTCCCCAATCTCCCCCACTTCTTCGGAGGCCATTCAATGGGCGGCCTCATCGCCCTTCACATCGCCCTTGACAACCCCCCCGGCTATCGCGGCGTCATTGCCAGCGCACCAGCCTTGCAGTTTGCCTTTGAGCCGCCTGCCGCGCTGGTCACGCTGGTCCGCTTTCTGTCGCGTGCGGCCCCCCGTACCATAATCAGCAACCAGTTGGACGCGAGCGGCTTGACCCACGACCAAGCAGTCGTAGAGACCTATAAAGCAGACCCGCTGGTACATGGCAAGGTCACCCCCCGCGCCGCCGTCGAGCTGACAACCACTCAGGCTGACACACTGGCCCGTGCGGGGCAAACGAACCTCCCGTTGTTGATCCTGCATGGCAGTGCTGATCCGATCATTGCGGCAGACGGAAGCCGCGAATACTACGAGAAGGCTTCCTCGACAGACAAGACGCTCAAGATATACGAGGGTCTGTACCACGAAATCTTCAACGAGCTGGAAAAGAAGCAGGTTCTAGACGACCTGATCAACTGGCTTGATGCACACTTATAATGGCAGAAAGGCTCTATATCAACCATGACCACCCGAAATCTCGCACGTGCTGTGGCCCGTGATGCAGTGCGGATGGCCGCGCGGTTGTGCTTGGCTGTGCGGGCTGAGACGCTCCGTCACCCCGACCATATGGAAAAAGAGGGGCGTGAGCCGGTGACCATTGCAGACTATGGGGCGCAGGCTGTCATCCTTCAACATATTGCCGGACGTTTCCCGGAAGATGGTACCCTGGCTGAGGAACGGGCGGCTGAGTTTGACCGGCTGACAACTGACATGCAGCGCCACCGCGTGATTCATTACGTCGGCGAGACCCTGCGCCGCCATGTCTCACCGGATGACATCCGGCGATGGCTGGACTTCGGCGCAGGCCGCGAGACCAGGCAGGTCTGGATGGTTGACCCGATTGACGGGACGAAGGGATTTCTGCGGGGAGATCAGTTTGCCATTGCGGTAGCGCTGGCGGTAGAGGGTGTCCCGGAAGTAGCGGCACTGGCCTGTCCGCTGTTTCCGCTCTACGCAGATCGTTCCAACCTGCTGGGGGTAATTGCCGTAGCCATACGGGGACAGGGGGCAACTCTGGAGCCGCTCGACGGGGGGCCGCCCCGCCGCCTGCGGGTTTCCACTCAGGCCGATATTACTCAGGCCCGCGTGCTGGAGAGCGTGGAAAGGGAACATACCAATCATTCGTTCTCGGCACAGGTACTGGACCGGGCAGGCATTGTTGTACCCCCGATTCGGATGGACAGCCAAACCAAATATGTAGCGGTCGCTGATGGACGCGCTGAGGTGTATCTCCGGAACCCCAAAGGAGAGAATTATCAGGAGCGTGTCTGGGATCATGCCGCCGGCGCGCTGATCGTCGAAGAGGCGGGGGGGCACGTCACAGACTTGGACGGCAAAGCCCTTGATTTCTCGCACGGGGAACATCTAAGCGCCAATCGCGGTATCTTGGCCACCAACGGACTGCTCCATGACGCAGTGCTCGATGCTGTTCAAAGGGTAAGCTAGCCATGCGCGGCACGCTGGATACGGCGGCAGGGATAATAGCCAGAGTCATCGCCTTGGCCTTTGCGGCCTTGTTTGTCGTGACGGCCAGCATGGCGTTGTTGTTGTTTAACCTTGAACAACAGCTCCTGAATCCCGAAGCGTACAAACGTGCCCTGATCCGGCAGGACGCCTACGAGCGGCTTCCGGCACTGATCGCCGGTGAAATCGCGGGGGCTTCCCAATCAGGCAGTTACAGCAGGCTGACTGGTCAGTTTGCCGGACAAGCCGAATTGCAGGCCACGCTGACGGCCATTTTGACGCCGGCATGGTTGCAGGCACAGACCGAAAGCGCGATTGATCAATTCAGCGCTTACCTCACCGCCAACGGCTCTCCTGTTGTCACGATCTCGCTGGCTGAACCCAGAGCCAGATTGTCCGGGCCGGATGGCGTGAACTTGATCCTGCAAGTCATCCGTTCGTGGCCCCCCTGTACTCAAAGCGAGATGGGTGACTGGACAGCATTCCTGAATGGATGGAATGCAGAAGCCGCGCCGATGTGCCGTCCGCCGGAAGACGTGCTGAACATGGCGGCCCCCCTGTTGCAGGAGGCCGCCTCCGGGATGGCCTACGCTCTCCCTGAACAGCTCACTTTGAATGCGGCACCCCCTGCCGGCCAGCCTGATCTGCGGCCTGCCATCCGCCTGATCCGAACGACAGCTTACGTGAGCCTGTGCCTGCCGGTCATCTGCCTGATCGGAACAGCGATGTTCGGCGTGCGCTCCGTCTATGATCTGCTACGCTGGTGGGGATTTCCTCTCTCAATAGGGGGGCTGACAAGCATCCTAGCGGCTGGCCTGCTCGTTTTGATCATGCGCGGGATTACAAGTGCCTACCTCATGCCCCTGCTGACTGATCTGCCGGCCAGCCTCGTTCAGATCGTGCTGGACACATTCGGCTGCGTGCTTCGCGATGCCATCTTGTGGACGGGCGGCGAGGCTCTTCTGATGGGGGCGGCGGGCTTCGCCATGGTGATGGGAGCTTTCATCTTCAGGCCGAAGCGCCCGTACCAGAGAAGACCTTCTGCCTAATGCCCCGCCGCCCCCCGCGGGGCAGGGGAAAAGAGGCTCATCTTCTTCCTGCCTTCGAGGGCCAGCATGGCCGGACGACTGCGCATCCACAACCACCCTGTCTGAGCCAGCATCGAGAGGGCAAACCCCGCCAGCCCTACGTACAACCCGATCACACGCCCCCATAGAATGCCCGCCCCCAGCACAATCAGGCTGGCCGCCAGATAGACGATCACTGCCTCCGTGATGCCCCGTGTGCGGCGGCTGTGCAGGATCATTCCCTGATACCAGCTCTGAAGGGTGCTCAGGGCAGGCAATGGCACAGCCAGCCATAGCGCCTGCTGAGCCAGCGCGGAAAGAGGCGGCTCCAATGCCGAGAGAGTGCCAAACCACAACCCCGATAGAGGGGTAGCCGCCAGCACCAAGAGGGGCAGAGTTGTGGCTATTGCCAACCCAGCCGTAAAACGGCGCAGATGCTGGACAGCCTGCGGCTCATCCAGCAGAGCGACTACGACCTCATTGTAAGCCACACCGGGACTGCGTAACAGGAAAACCAGCCCCGATATGACAGGCCATACCGCCAGCGAGTCAAGCGCATGGGGCATCCGGCTGAGGGCCGCACTGCCTATTGGCTGAACCAGAAGAGAGAGCAAGGAGGTCATAACCAGCGGGATGTAGAAAGCCATGAAGGACTTGAACGAGAGCGGCGGGTCAACCGGCACTGCCTGTTTAAGCTCGTGGTTCAACACGGGGCGTACACGCAGGCCGGCATAAACTGCCTCGCTGACAACTCCCGCCGCCACGGCGCCCGCCCCAACCACAATGCCGGGCAGAGTGCCGATCAGGCAGCCTGCTCCCAGCACCAGCAGATCGGTAGTCAGACGAACCATCGTCCCCGCCCCTACAGCCCGTGACCGGTTAAAGCGGATCAACACCCCCTGATTGAAACGCCGGTAAGCAATGGACCAAGTCCATGGGAGCATGATCATCAGCCCAACGCGGGCCGGTTCAACTATCTCGGCGGGCACACCGATCACTTTCTCCACCACGACATAATACAGCGGCGTAAAGGCGATCAGAGCATGGAGAGCCGTCAGGATGGCGCTGGTACGCATCATGAAGCGCCGTATCTTGAGGTAAGAAGCCCAATCCTTGCTGAGGGCGGTCGAGGCGGCCAGCAACATGATGATCGGCGCTTCGATCAGAAGGGAGAGCGGGGCGACAACGCCCCCATAGGCGGCGAGGTTCACGTCGGGGTTGGGAAGCCGTGCCACTACCGCACTGACGGCAGGCAGTTCCAGAGCCATCAGCAACCAGCTCGCGGCCAGCGGCCACCAAGTACGCAGGATTCGCCGTGTCGTCAGGGACGCCGGCGGAGTGTCAGTTACAGCCATGGAAGCGCCTTATCTACCTGAGTGTGTGCGGGCTATCTATGCCCTCAGAAGTGTACCGCGCGGGGCTTGGGTTTTCACATGAAGGCCGGAACGGCGCACACGTATCCATAAAGAAATGGAGTCTACAGAAAGCGGGGGTTGCTGGTCCGTGCTTTCTGTAGACTCCACGGCAGGCTATGCTGAACGGTTTCCCGACAAGATGCTTGAGGCATTTACACGTGACGTACTACCGCCACCACACGCCCCTGTATCTGGACGGTAGAAGGATCGTCTATATAGATCGGCCCCATCGTCGGATTAGCGGGTTGCAGACGAATACGGTTACCCTCGCGGTAGAAATGCTTGAGGGTTGTTTCTTCCCTGTCCGTCAGCCAGACAGCCACCAGGTCGCCGTTCTGAACGTCATGGTGCGGACGCATGATCACAATATCCCCGTCGTTGATCATGGCATCCACCATAGAGTCCCCTTTGACCTGCAGGGCAAACAAATCGTCGTGGACATCCACAATGTCCGGCGTGACCTCGATAGCCGCATCTGCGCCGAGAGCGGCCTCATCGCTGGAAGGCACATGTACCGGCTCACTGGCGACGATACGCCCGACCAAAGGCACGCGGATCACACTCCCCGACTGAAGAGGTGAACGGAGCTTTAACCCGCGTGACACCTCCCGGTCACGTACAAGCAGACCCTCACGTACCAGCTTGTTCAGATTGTAGTTGACCACTGAGGTAGATGAGATGCCGCACGCCCTGCCGATCTCACGAATGGTAGGAGGATACCCATTCTCTTTGATAAAACCCTGAATGAATTCCAGTACGACCTTCTGCCGTGCAGACAGCCCTGCTTCAGTCATGACATGACTCCTTAAGGGATAGCCGGCGACCATCCAATGTGGGGCGGTGAAAAATCCAGCGCCAACAGGGCCGGCAGAGTCCCCCATATTTCTAGCACATGGGTTCGACTTGTGATCATTATAGCGCGAACGTGCGTTCTAAGTCAAGTTGAACAGGGCAGAGACAGTGTTTAACCGAAGGCAGGCATGAAAAGAGGCATGGAGTTGTGATCGGCATTCACACACGATAGACTGAATGTACCACACAGTAGAAAGGGGCCTCATGCGCCGATCATTCGTCTCGGTGACCTGGACGCCTGGTGTTGATGCCGACAGCACCCAGATATTGATACAGACCATCGAGGATACATTGACTCTACTGCGGCGGCATTTTGGCAGGCCCGGTCAGTTCGACCCGACGCCTGTAGTGCGTCTCTTTGGGGCGTGGGTTATCCCAACAGCCCCGCACGGAGCAGTATATTCCGATGTTCAGTGGTACGTAGAGCGCTGTCTGGATGAGAGCGGCAAGTACCTTGTGGCTTCACGCTATCTGGAGACCATCCGTCTAGAGCCATGGCAGTCCAGCAGTCCCCATCTGGACTTGGCCCTCACCGAACTGCCCATCCTAGACGATGTGACCGGCCCGCATCCCCTCGTGGATGCCTTGGGGTTTGCCCGTCCAGGCTTGTTGTCACTGGTATCAACTCACCCTTTCTTAAGCATCAAGGATCGCCACCTGCGGCGGGTGGCCATGTGGCAGACCTTTGCCCATTACTTTGGCCGGCTCTTTGATGTGCCGCGCGTCAGCCGTCAGGGGAATGTGCTGGCACATCAGGGAGGGCTTTACTGTACTAACACCTGTGCCCTGCGCTTCACAGACACTCCCACGCTGGCTCTCAGCTTTGGCCAGCAGGAAGTATCAGGCGGGGTGATGTATTGCGAGGCCTGCCAGCACGATCTGGCCGCACAGATGACAGGCTTCCACTACGGGATGAACTAGTAAAAAATCAAGGGGGCGGCCTTCCGTATCCGCCCCCCGCTGTGCTAACGGGTAGTGGTCAGGCCGTCCAGCCCTTCCTCAGCCCAGACGGTCTTCCCGCCCTTAGGCCGGTGTGCTGGAATGACACACAGCCACCCCAAGATACCCTCCCCGGTGTTGATAATCTGGTGGCGGTCGTTAGGGGAGATATATACCACATCGCCCTCGCTTACCGGCACGATCTCATCCCCTAGATGAACCTCTCCACTCCCGCGCATAAACACGATACCGTGATCGTGCTCATGTTGTTCCTCGCGGGAATAGCCGCCCGGCTCAAGCTCGTAGTAACGGATGGCAAAGTTACCCGCCTGCTCGGCTTTGCCGATCAGCCATGTTTCCGTCGCTCCTTTGGATGCTCCCTCACCATAGCGCCGGAAACGCGCCCCATCCCATTTGTATAACTCCCCGAACTTACCAGTGAACTTGTGTACAACACTCATCTTGGCTCTCCATTCTCGTCTGGCGGGCGATGCCCTTACAGCAGAATGCTGGCCGGCTCTTCCAGCGCTTCACGCAGGGTAGTCGCAAACTGAGCCGCCTGTGCGCCGTCAATGACACGATGGTCAACTGATAACGTCATGGTCATGATGGGACGAGCCACCGGCTGATCATTCTCATCCGGCACAAAGCGCTTCGCGGTACGACCCACAGCTAGAATGCCAACCTGCGGCGGGTTGATGATGGCCGTGAAGTGGTCAATGCCAAACATCCCCAGATTGGATACCGTGAATGTCCCATCGGCCACATCTTCGGGCCTGAGCGCCCCAGCACGGGCACGCTGAGAGAGGTCGGCTACCTCTGCGCCGATCTGAAGCAAGCCCTTCTGGTCAGCGTTCTTGACTACCGGCACAATCAACCCATCTGGCAGAGCAACAGCCACACCCACATTGACGGCGGGTATCATGATGATCTGGTCATTCTGGAGATAACTGTTCAGGAGAGGGTAACGGCGAAGCGCCCATGCGACAGCCTTGACGATCAAGGCAGTCAGGGAAACGCCGGGATGACCTTCAGGCAGGCGCTGATTGGCCAGTTCGCGGAAGGTAATAGCCTTGGTCATGTCTACGTCCAGCGTGAAGGTAATGTGGACGGCCTGCTGATAGCTGGCCTGCAAGCGCTGGGCAATCGTGCGGCGCATCCCCTCCAACGGGACGATCACCGGCTCTCCGACTGCAAAGGCCGGCTGGGGCATGGTGAAGGCCGCCACAGGTACAGGCTGTGGGGCAACAGGCCGGGTCGCAAGCGCGGCCTGAACGTCTGAACCCTGCACACGGCCACGCGGCCCGCTCCCCTGAATCGTGCTGAGATCAAGGCCGGCTTCCTGCGCCAAGCGGCGGGCGGCAGGCGTGGCACGTACCTTGCCATCGCCCTTAGCGGCTGTAAGCTGACGCTCGACATCCTGACGGGTGATCTTCCCACCCGGGCCGCTACCGGTGACAGCAGACAGATCAACACCTTCTACCTCAGCAATGCGCCGCGCGACAGGGGTTACACTGACCGGCCCTGCTGTCACAGGGGGAGCAGTCTCAGCGGGAGCGGGCGGGGCGGCAGAGGCTTCCGCGGGGACTGGTTCATCTTCAGCCGGCACAGCCTCACCCGGCGCCAGCAAATAGCAAATGACTTTCGTGACCGGCACAACCGCGCCTTCAGGATAGCGGATACCGCCCACGATGCCGCCTACAGGAGCCTCAACCTCCATGTTGATCTTGTCGGTTGTCACTTCAGCCAGCGGATCACCCTGCTCGACCGTATCGCCTTCTTTGACCAGCCAGCGGACGATAGTTCCTTCTTCCTGTGTGAACCCAAACTTGGGCATGATTACTGCTTTGGCCAAGGGGTCTCTCCTTTATCCATGTCCATTAGGCAGGGGCGCAGGGCTAATACTCGCCCCGCGCCAGCCTGCGTGCCTCTTCAACGATGTTTTCAACCTGCGGGACGGCGTGATACTCCAGTGTCCGGTTGTAGGGGATGGGAATGTCCTTGCCCCCCAGCCGGCGGATGGGGGCCTCAAGATAGTCGAACGCTTCGCTGGCGGCAACACGGGCCACGATCTCACCGCCAAAACCGCCAGTCTGGACAGCCTCATGTACCACCAGCAATTTGCCGGTTTTGATCACAGACTCAATGATGGTCTTGTCATCAAGCGGCGAGATGGTACGCGGGTCAATGACCTCAACCTCGATCCCCTCTTTACTCAACTGCTCAGCGGCAGTCAGTGAACGGGAGACCATCACCGACGTCGCAACGATGGTCAGGTGTTTGCCCTCCCGGACGATCTGAGCCTGCCCCAGCGGAATCTGGTACATCTCCTCAGGAACGTGGCCGCCGTAGCCGCCCTTCGTCTTATACAGCAGTTTGTGTTCAAAGAACATGACGGGGTTATCGTCGTAGATAGAAGCGAGCAGTAACCCCTTGGCGTCGTAGGGGTTGGAAGGCACAACAACCTTCAGGCCCGGCACATGGGCAAACCAGCTTTCGTAACTGCCGCTGTGCTGAGCGGCGGCCCCTGTGCCAGAACCGCCAGCCAGACGCATCACAAAGGGAACTTTGGCTTTCCCGCCAAACATAAAACGCGCCTTAGCGGCCTGAAGGACAAGTTGTTCCATAGCCAGCACAACAAAATCGGAGAACTGCATTTCTCCGATTGGCCTCATGCCGGTCATAGCGGCACCAATACATGCGCCGGTGATGGCGGCTTCAGAGATAGGTGTATCGCGGATGCGTTCGGGGCCAAACAGGTCAATCAGGCCGGCGGAGACACCAAAAGCGCCGCCGTACACACCAATATCCTCACCGATCATGAAGACACGCTCATCAGTTTCCATTGCCTGCCGGATGGCCTCACGCAGGGCCTCGGCGTAGGTGAGTTCACGAGACTCAGGCATAGACACCCTCCATCACGGTAGCGGGATCAGGTTCAGGGCTAGCTTCGGCGAACTGGACAGCCTCTTCGATGAGCTGGTAGGCGCGTGCCTTTAGGGCATCGGCCTCTTCCTGCGTCAGCATGTTCGCCTCGATCAGACGAGAGACGAAGCGGGGGATGGGGTCTTTGGCCTGCCACTCCTTGACTTCTTCGCGGGTACGGTAGAGCTGACGGTCACTCTTGGAGTGCCCGCGCCAGCGGTAGGTGATCGCCTCAATGAGGGTAGGGCCTTCACCAGCACGTGCACGGCGGGCCGCCCATGACACGGCATCGTAGACAGCCAGCACATCATTGCCGTCTACGGTGACGCCTTCAATGCCGTAGGAGACAGCCCGCAGGCTGATACGCTCGATCTTGGCGGCCCGTTTAATAGGCATAGACATGCCATACTGGTTGTTTTCACACAGGTAGATGACCGGCAAATCCCAGATGGAAGCCATGTTCAGCGACTCATGGAACGCCCCCTCGTTGGAAGCCCCATCACCGAAGATAACCAGGCAAACCTGATCGGTCTTGCGCAGTTTAATGCTCAGCCCCACACCGACAGCAATGGGGATGCCGCCCCCTACGATACCGTTGGCCCCCAGATTGTTGCTCTCGACATCAGCGATGTGCATCGAGCCGCCGCGCCCGCGGCAGTAGCCGGTCTCTTTGCCCATGAACTCAGCCATCATGCGATTCACGTCGCCCCCCCATTGCAGGAAATGGCCGTGGCCGCGATGGTGGTTGAGCAAGTAATCGTAGCCGCGCCGCACGGCGTTAGAGGCACCAGCGGCAGTTGCTTCCTGACCAATGGAGAGATGCATCGTGCCATGTACTTTGCCCAGCCCATACAACTCTTCGGCTTTTTCCTCAAAGGCACGAGTCAGGTACATGGTTTCGAGCATGTGTCGGGCCTTGTCAGGCCCTATCTCGGCCAGCACTTCAGAGGCTCGTTCGGGTGTGATTGCCGGTATGGAAACACCGGACTTGATCGTATCTGTCATGACCTCTCCTTATAGATGAAACTGGTTGTTCAACTTGATAATTTCTCGAGCGGTAAGATCATCTGTCACGAGGGTATTGATCAGGCCTGAGCGCAGCGCCCCCAGGATGGCAGGGGCCTTGATCTCCCCGCCTGCAATACCCAGAACCGTTGGTATCCGGCGGAGTTTCTCAGCCTCGATGCCCACCGTGCGCCGCCCAATTGGCAGGTCAAGTATCCTGCCGCGAATGTCAAAATGAATAGCGCAGACATCGCCTACAGCGCCTTGGGCCGCCATCTCGTTGCTTTCTTCGGCAGTCAGGTAACCCGCTCGAACAGTGCTGGACATAGCCGGGTCTGTTGTGCCGATCCCCACAACAGCTATGTCGGCCTGTTCGGCCAGCGTGAGTATCTCACGGATACGGCGGTCGTTCATCAGCCCGTTGCGGACAGCCTCACTTTCCACAATCAGGGGGGCGGGAAGGGTCTGGTAGCGTCCGCCATACAGACGTGCAAACCAGCGGGCCAGCTCAGGCCCGTCAATCAGGGGATCGGCAGTGCCAAGCGCCCCGATCATCTGGACGACCTGCACACCAGGGTAGTGAGGCGGGTGGAGCGTATTAGCTACTTCATACACACCTGTCCCCCACGAGACGCCGAGTATTGAGTCCTCGTGGACGACCTGCTCCACAATGTGAGCGGCCAGCGCCCCCAGCCGGTGCAGCATCGCCGAGTAGGCGAGCGCTCCCCGCACCAGCACCCTCACTTCTTTCAGCTTGAATTCCTCTTGTAGCTGTTGTTCCAGTGGAGCGCTTCGCGTGAGCGGATGGTGGATGTTGATCTCAACAATGCCCAGCTCACGGGCCTCACTCAGAAAGCGTGAGATGGCTGACCGAGAATATCCCAGCCGGGCAGAGATAGTCTGCTGAGTCAACCCCTCCTCATAGTACATGCTGGCAACACGTGCCAGGAAATCCAGCCGGTCATCATCTCGCGTCAGGTGAATGTTGTTCGTGTTGGCCATCACGCTCTCGCACCGTCCAGTCTGGATAGCATCAGGACCAAGCGAGGACAATCTCCCGCACGGAGCGCCATCTGCCTCAATCATAACGCAAAAAAAGTGTTTTTGCACGTTTGATTATACCTTTCACATTTGTGAACAACAAGGAGGCCGTCCTTTCTGTAACTTGCCTAAATTACTGCGATCACTATGCTATTGCCGTAGAGGGACCGCTTCATTAGTGATGTATAGACAGTAATGTATAGACAAGGAGAAGATTATGCTGAAAGGGAATAAATGGGCTTTTGTTGGAATCTCTGTTCTGCTACTCGCCGCTCTGGCCTGTAACATACCCGGCATTGGAGGAGGAGGGGCTTCAGCCGAAGGGAAGCCAACCGTTACAATCACCTCTCCCCCCAACAACGCATCGGCTGTGCTGGGGCAGGAAATGCTGATTCAGAGCACGGCTACCGATACGGTCGGGGTGGTGAGAGTTGATTTACTGGTTGATGAAACCCTTGTCCGCAGTGACACTGCCCCCAATCCCGAAGGACAGACTTCTTTTTCCCTGCTGCAGGGCTGGACGCCAACTACAGCCGGCCAGCATACGATTAAGGTCATCGCTTACCGCGCTGACGGCACAGCCAGCGACCCGGCCATCATCACGGTGACGGTAACAGAGGAAAGCGCAGGCACAACAGCCACCCCGACATCGTCAGCCTGCACGGCCCGCACCAACACGGACCTTAACGTCCGTACCGGCCCTGGCACGGCCTATCCGATACTGGGTGTTCTGGGAGTGGGGCAGACCACAACGGTGACCGGACGTGACGGTACCAATACGTGGTGGCAGATCGCCTACCCGGCTGGCCCCGGCGGGTCAGGATGGGTCTCAGGGGCTTATGTCACCCTGAGCGGTGATTGCAGTGCCGTACCCATTGGCTCCTATGGGGCACCGCCGCCGACTGCCACACCTACCATCACCAATACACCAGAGCCCGGCGTGACCAATACTCCTCAGCCGCCCGACCTGGTGGTCAGCTCGATTGATATGCCTGCCAGCATCACTATCATCCCAGCGGGATCAGGCACGACGGTAACCATCAAGGTAACTGTCACCAATATCGGCGGGCAGACAGCCACCTCCTTCCAGACGATAGTCTTCCCGACTGGACGCGGGGGAGCAGGCGGACAGCTCAATCTGGGGACAGTTGCCTCCCTGCCGGCTGGCAGTTCTGTCACTTTGCAGGCTGATTACACTTACACCGTCGTAGGGTCATATCTTGTTGAGGCTGAGGTGGACTCCGGCAAGACGGTCGCTGAAGGGGACGAAGGCAATAACATCCGCACCCTGTCAGTGCAGGCTTCCCTGTTTATACCGGCCCTGACTCTGCCGCCCATCGTCACATTGGCGCCTTCCCCAACCCCGACGCTGTTCCTACCTCCTATATTTACCCTGCCGCCTATCATCATCACCCTGCCGTCGCCTTAGGAGGGGATGGACGACTCTCGTAAATATGCTTGGCTGAACTAGCTTGGATCAGGGGCCGCAACAACTGCGGCCCTTTTTTCAGCAACTGACAGCCGTGCTCTGCTCAGCATCCGTATGTTTGCAGGTGAACAGGATTTCGGGTAAAAGTAGCGCAATACGACACAGCCGGAGGCGGTGACTTTTGATGATACTCAGTCAACTATCCGAGTCCCTCATTGCAACTGAATCCACGCCAGAGGGCTTTGGGGCGGCGGCGATTGTGTTGATCGGGGCGATAGCCGCTCTCGTTTATACTCTGGCCGCATTGATCCGCAGTGTAGGGGGGAATCCGCCCCGCCCGCGTCCCGCGTGGCTGGAGTGGGCTACCCCTGTGCTGGCCGTGATGGGGATGGGGGTAGCCGGCTATTTGACATACGGCGAGGTTCAGTCAGCCTCCCTTGTCTGCGGACCAATTGGTAACTGCAACCTCGTCCAGAGCAGTTCCTATGCCAAGTTGTTTGGCTTCCTGCCGACGGGTTTGCTGGGGATGATCGGCTATGCGGCTATTCTGCTGGCATGGGGTCTGGGGCGGACCCGTTCAGCATGGCTGGCAAAGTATGCCCCGCTGGCTGTGCTCGGCATGACTGTGTTTGGCACAATCTTCTCGATCTATCTGACCTATGTGGAGCTGTTTGTTATTCTGGCTGTCTGTATGTGGTGCCTGACCTCGGCGGTCTTGATGTCTATTCTAATGGTACTGAGCCTCCAGCCAGCCCTGAAGGCGCTGACAGAGCACTCGGAAGATTGAAAACCGTTCACTGCTGTGAGGACTTGGGCGCCGCCCTATGACATCTTCCCTACGGCCTGACCTGCAAGACGTATGCCGTGCGCTGGCACTGACCGACTTCGATGCAGAAACTGCCCGCGCACGGATGATCCCCCGCCAGCGTGACATGCGCCGCCCCCCGCATCTAGAAGGCCGGCCTAAGCTGGCCGCCGTCCTGATCCTGCTTTACCCGACTGAGGAGGGCCTGACCTTCCCGCTGACGCGCCGCACCGAATGGGTAGCCTCCCATAAGGGGCAGATTTCGCTCCCCGGAGGCGCTCAGGAGCCGGGCGAGCACTCACTGATTGAGGTCGCCATACGAGAGACCTGCGAGGAGATCGGTGTATGCCGGGGGGAGTTTGAGATCATTGGCAGGCTGGACGCCCTCTATGTACCCGCCAGCGATTTTGAGATTCATCCGTTTGTGGGCTACCAGCCTTCCCGCCCTCAATTCCGCGCCGATCCAGTGGAAGTAGCCGAGATACTTGAGATGCCCCTCCCCTTGTTGCTGGATGACAGCATCAAGTCGCTTGAACACTGGAGCTACCCAGACTTTGATATGGATGTCCCTTTCTACCGGTTACACGGGCAGATCGTATGGGGTGCAACAGCCATCATCTTAAGTGAACTGGAGGGGCGCTTACGTCAGGCGATGGGCTAGGTATCTGCGCCGCGCAGGACACAGCAAACGACATTCAGAGGGATAAACCGCCGGCGCAGGCGTAGTATTCTCAATAAAAATGCGACTCCGTGATAAAGTTGTAGAGACAAAACCAACAACAGAATCACGGAGCGCTGATGGACAGTATAACACGGATTCGAGTGGCGTACGCATTGAGAAAGCAAGGGATTGCTGTTGAGGCGA
>Ga0209101_1000741_pt1 | contig 26148 bp, 20 predicted proteins | sample ConPoolayeCmetaG_FD_185481 | JGI IMG/M metagenome (GOLD analysis project Ga0209101, IMG submission 185481) | Hot spring microbial mat communities from California, USA to study Microbial Dark Matter (Phase II) - Cone Pool mat layer C metaG... ...
GTCGAATTTGTTGCAGCGGGTCGATTTCGAGGATCCTTTGGAAGTGAAAATCGAAAGCAAAGGAAAGTGATTGAATTGAACTGCTAACGTTTTTATTCGGAAAATTCATTGATGTCTTATTGATCAGGATTTCGGGGGTGATGATTTATGCCACTGTGAAGCAATGAATAACAGTTAAGCGACGGGTAACCGAATGAACGGCATGCGATTTCCGCCGGTCAAGATCGCTCTGCCGAAATTTACAACATTTCCCCGGCAGTTTCCTCTGAGCGTCATTATAGCTTCGTAATAACATATTGATATTTAACGGCATGTGGATTTGCTTTCGGCGGAGCCGGCGGCATATTTATTGCGTTCGGCAACAAGGGGAGGGGACTGTTTGTTTATAATTAAAGAAGAGCGATGAAAGGACTTTCGGCAAGCCGTTATGAAACAAGCTTTTCTATTGACCATGACTGGGTGGGGAATTATATTGATTATTCAGGGCAAAATCGATCGGTGATTTTCTGTCGTCATCGAAACGACAAAGCGTGGAAATGAAATATTTTTTGAACTGTTTAGGAGGTATTAAGTGAGCAGATTTACCAACAAACGCGGTTTCACACTGGTTGAAGTGCTGGTGGTGGTGGTTATCCTGGCGATTCTGGCGGCAATAGCGGTGCCGATATATTTGAGATATGTCGAGAGCGCCCGGGCGGCGGAAGCGCAGGAGGCGATAAGCGCTATTCACGCGGCGGCCAAGGTTTATCAGTCTAATACCGGTTCGTGGCCGACGAATATCAACCAGTTGACGCAGCTTCAGCTTGACGAGGTGACGAAGCAGCGCTGGAATTTTTCGATCGTCAGCGGCGGCCGCGGAATTCAAAGAATCGCCGCGACATCGACGGGTTTGATGCCGGGCGGTCCGGGCAAGACAGTGACATTCAATGCGGTTACCGGCAAGTGGTCGGGCTATGGAATAGATTAGTCTTTTCTGGCTGAAATATCGGTTATCAAATACTAAACCGGGTAGGTCATTTGGATAATATAGGATTGGCAAAAGGCGCGGTTTCCACCAATATCAAGGATTTGCATATCGACGACCTGCTGAAATTCACCAGTCAGCAGGGATCATCGGACCTTCATCTTTCCGAGGGGTCGATGCCGATGATCAGGCTCGACGGCAAGATGATGAAACTCGAGCTGGAGGGGATCAGCCGCGAGGAGATAAAGCGTCTGGTTCTCGAATCGCTTACGCCTGAACTCAAGCAGAGATTCGACACCCAGTTCGAGGTCGATTTTTCGCGGGAGATCGACGATTACACGAGATTTCGTTGTAACGTTTTTCGTCAGATTCAGGGGGTCGCCGGTTCATACCGCGTAATTCCCGCGGAAATCCGCAGTTTCGAGGAACTCGGGCTGCCCGATGTTCTGAAACGGCTGTCGCTTCTTGAGCGCGGTCTGGTGATATTGACCGGACCTACCGGTTCCGGCAAGACGACGTCGTTGGCCACGATGGTCGATTGGATCAATCAGCATAAGGAATGCCATATCATCACGATCGAAGATCCGGTGGAATATTTCCACACCTCGCGCCATAGTCTGATAAATCAGCGCGAACTCGGTTCGACCACGCTGTCGTTCGCCAATGCTTTGAGGGCGGCGCTGCGCGAAGATCCGGACGTAATTCTGGTGGGCGAGATGCGCGATCTCGAAACGGTAAGTCTGGCTTTGACCGCCGCCGAAACCGGCCATCTGGTGTTGACGACATTGCATACATCGTCGGCGGCGAAAACGATAGACCGTATTATCGACGTATTTCCGGCCGAGCAGAAGTCGCAGGTGAGGTCGATGCTTGCCGAATCGGTTCAGGCGGTCGTGGCGCAGACGTTGATGCCGCGCAAGGATGGCGGGCGGGTTGTCGCCTGCGAAATCATGATAGCCACAACCGCCATCAGGAACCTTATCCGCGAAGACAAGATCTATCAAATACCGTCGATAATTCAGTCGGGAGGCAAAGTCGGGATGCAATCCAAGGATCAGCACCTGATGACGCTTGTTGCCGAGGGGAAAATCGAGCGGGCGGAAGCCGCCAAGCATGCGGATAACGCTCGGCTGTTTTTGGAGTGAGCTTGAAAGGACTGTTGTCGAACAGCCGCGGGGTGACGCTGATCGAACTGATGATGGCGATTTTGTTTCTGACTATCGCCGGGGCGGCGGTTTACTTCATGTTCGTGCATGGGCAGGAATTGATCAACGAGCAATATCAGCGCCGCCGGGTTTTGGAGAAAGCTCAGGAGAAGATGGAGCGGCTGAAATTTCTCGAAAGGTATCTCGGCAATGTTCCGGACAGCGAGAACAAATCCGGCAAAGACACGATAATGGCTGCATTGAACGAAGAAGGTGCGCCGTTGGTGGCCAATTATGAGGTGGTCGTCCGGCATTCTCCCACGCTGGACGGCAATGGCAGGCCCGTTTACGATTCGGTGGCGGTCAGTTATGATTGGAAAGCGTTTTCGGGGCGGAGATACAACATCGTGTTATCCACGAAATACTGAGTGAATCACCGGAGAGGTTTATCCGTGCTGTCGAGATTAAGTCAGAATAAAGGCGTCACGTTGGTTGAAGCGATGGTGGTGGTTTTTATTTTCGGCTTTTTCACGGTTGGAATGGTCAACGCCTATATTTACGGGCTGAAATTGTTCAAATCGACGATGACGATGAATTTGATGTATACCGACGGCATGATGGTCCTGCATAAGATCGAAAAGATGCTTCGCAACGCCGAAAATATCAATGTGTTCGAAAGCGACATCAATCCCCGTATGGACTTGGTCGTGCCGGAAAAAGCATCGGCGCCGGGGCAGGTTGAATTTTATGTGAACGCCAGCGATAAAAGTCTCAGGATGAATGATCGGCGTATCGGGCATGGAGAATTCAATATTCGGCTGTTGCCGGCGACTACCTATTCTTCGCGGCGGCGGGCAGTGCAGGCATATAAAATGAAACGGGTCAAATTCGAATACGCCAGAGATGTCACCGATGGAATAATCGATCCTCAACAAATGATGGTGAGGGTGATCGTGGTTCTGGAGAATCCGGAGGGTGATACGTTGGTTCTCCGGTCGACCACCTTGAATAGAAATTATACTGATTAACATTATAATCCCGGAGGGAGCAAATGAAAGAACGGCCTCTGACAGCGAAACTAAAGGACAACAAGGGGGTTGTTCTCGTTTGGGCTCTGATACTATCGGTGATGATGATTGCCCTGGGCACGGCCTATCTCAAATTTTTCAATGATTTCAGCAACACCGTCGATTTGGATATCATGCGGGTGCAGGCGAATTATTCGGCCCAGCTGGCTTTGGTGGATGCGTATTTGTATTCGAGGATGAATCATCCGGGCACCGAGTACGGTTTGCAGGGAATCGGTTTTTTTGGGAACAACAGCTATGGGTATACGATTTATCCGAGCGGGGGCAGCCAAGGCATTTTCAGTTGGGAGCATTATAAGATCGTGGCCAACGGATATTCGAGGGATCCGGGCACCGGATATGTCTGGGATGAGGCAATATCATACAGTTTCCGCTACGAAACGATGGCGGATTACCTGTGGCTAACGCATCGCGAGGTGGATCGGGTCAATTTCGACAGCATCTATTTCTGGTCGCCGGATACGCTTGACGGCAAGACGCACTCCAATGGCACGATTTTTATCCATCCGACGCGGAATATGCCGGTATTTTACAAGCCGGTATCGACCTGCATGCGCGATACCTATCCGCCCCGGAATTCCACCAACGCCCGTTTTTACGGCGGATTCAGGGCGAACGCTCCGCCCATTCGTTTCCCGGATCAGGCCGATTCGGTGCGTATCGCGGCGATGGGGACTCCTTACACTATCGGCGACGCCAATCCGGACAGCATGTATTATATAAGGCTTTATTCCGACTCGTTGATGTGGAAGGGAAAGCCGAGAAGCGATACGCCGTTCGATACGCTCTGGAATCAGTCGCACGTCCGGCGGATGAAACTGCCGACGAACGGGGCGGTTTTCGTGAGAGGAAAGCTTTATATAGATGCGCCGCGGCGGATCGGCGATGCCTCGTACCGGGGGGTAAAGGGGAGAGTTACGGTGGGCTGTTCGGACACGATGGTCATATTTCATGACATTTACCTTGCCTGCGCCGACACGTTTGGCCGGGTTCCGCCGAGTTGTCTATATGCGGTGGGGTTGATATCGGAAAAGTGGGTTCTTTTCAGCAAATACAGCGGCTATCCGGTTTATCCCAATCCGAGGCAATTTCGGGTGAACGCCGGCATTGCGGCTTTGCGGGGATCGATGTCGGTGCAGGGGATATACAATTACAGTGTCAGCGAATACACCTCGCTTTTTATCCACGGCTGTATTAATCAGCAATATCGAGGGATAATCCATCGCGGATCTGAAGGATACGGTTACGGATTCGTCCAGAAAGATTATATGTATGATCAAAGGTTTTCGGTGGCGCCGCCTCCCCACTGGATACCCAGCGGCAATATAAGCACGGTATATGAGGAATTGGAATAGATGCGGGAGGGTTTGTCTATGAGAATAATGAAAGGGCATTATGGCAAAATCAGTAGTCGGCCTTGATATAGGCAATTTCTCCGTCAAACTCGTCGAACTGGAAAATGAAGGCAACCGCTACAGATTAAAAAACTACTTCATCTCCGATTTATATACGGAAAGCGAGGAATTCGATACCGAAGGTCCGAGCGTGGGCCGGATTCAAACGGCGCTGAGGAACGCTTTCGACAAAATGAAGATCAATGCCCGGCGGGCGAAAAACGTCGTCTGCGGATTGAGCGGTCCTGCCGTGTCGATCAAACAGATCAAGTCGATTCCTCTGGCTCCGGAGGAGATGCAGTCGTCTCTTCTTTTTGAAGCCCGCAAGCATCTTCCTCTTGACGAATCCGATGCGGTGATCGATTTCCAGATTTTGCGCGGAGACATGCAGTCGCAGGATATGGATATTCTGCTGGTGGCGACCACGAAGAAAGTGTTTGACAACCATTTGAAACTTCTCAAAGAGGTCGGCTTGGAGCCGGCGAAAATCGACGCCGGATCGTTGGCATTGGTAAATGCGTATCTGGTCAGCCACGGCACTTTGATGGGCGACGAGGCGATCGTATTTTTGAACATAGGAGCGAAATACACGGGAATCGCGATAGTCGGCCGGGAGACGATGTTTTTCAGCCGCGATTTATCATGGGCGGGGCATAATTTCACGGACGATATCAAGAATCTTTGCAAGGTCGATTACGCTCAAGCCGAGGAAATGAAGCGGGAGCGGGGTATGGGTGCTTTTCTGGGAGATTCGGCGTCGGACTCCGGCGGGATCCGTGTCGCCCGGCGGCTGGCAATCGACACTCTGGTTGATGAATTGCGCCGCTCCTTACGGTATTATACCAAGGAAACCGGTTGTCGGGATTTTCAGAAGGTGATGCTTTGCGGTGGGTCCGCCAAGATGCCGAACCTGAATTCACATCTGGCGGCCCAGTTGAACCTGACGGTGGAGATATTCAATCCGTTCGCCGAATTCATCACGCCGCCCGGATTCGATGAAGGGCTGGGAAGCCGGCTGGCCGCCGCCTGCGGGCTGGCGCTCAGGGAGGATTGAAATGGCCGCAATACTTTACAAGATAAATCTAAACAAAGCGTCGAACCGGCTCGATCAATTCGCCGAAAAGCAGAAACAGCGGCGGATGGTGGCGGTCGGATTCTATTTTGCGGTGGTGGCTTTGATCAGCATTTTGGCGATCTATAAGGCATACCAGAATCATAAAGTGATATCCGAGCAAAAAGCGGAGCTTGCCAGAATTCAGGACGAGATAGACCGTTTGCAGGCGTCGTCGGCCTATCTTTCCCCCGATGACATTTTCGTATTGGCCGATCTGGCAAACAACCGGATGACCTGGACGGAAAAACTCGATGTGCTCGGCCGGATTCTGCCCAACGACGTTACTATCACCAAGCTCGATTACGACAATCAGACGAATCTGTTGATCATAAGCGGGCTGACGAAAGTGAATCCCCGGCTGGAGGATCTCGACTTGGTTATGACGATTGTGGACATAATAAAAAAGGATGCCGATTTTGCGGCCGGTTTCACCAGTATCATGTTCAACGGATCATCGCGGATAAAACACAAAAATCAGGAAATCATCGAATTCGAGATTGCCTGCACGGTGGGTTAAAATGAATTTCAAAAAGAACTTGATAATGAGCGTATTTTTGCTGGTCTATGTGATTGCTTTCTGGTTGTTTTACCAGAATGTGATCGCCAAGCAGCCGGGGCAGATAGAATCGCTACAGGATCAGATCGCCGAGAAGAAGCGGCAACTGCTTTCGGCGCAGATAATATCCCGCGATCTGCAGAACGTGAACGAGCTGATCAACAACAACATGGTGAATTCCCTTTCGGATTCGCTGGCTCGGCCGGCCGACATGGGGTTCTTGAAATATCTCACCGGGCTGATGGACAATTTGGGGATAGTGTTGGTTTCGGTCAAGCCGATGGGAATCGTTCGCTCGGCGGCCGCAGCCGACAGTCTGGCGGTCGAGGACGAAATGTCGGGCAAGAGGAGCGAATATATCCAGACTCCTTACAGCCTGGTGATAATCGCCAGCTATACGCAGTTCGGGCAATTTTTGCAGGAGCTCGAAAAATCGGCGCGGTTGATCCGGGTGACGAGATTCCAGCTCGAGAATCCGATTGAGCTGACCTATTACGATCAGGATGTTATCGGCAAACCCGAGCAGCATAGGATCAACCTTGACATAGAGACGTTGACCGTTTTGAAAGCGAGTTACGCGGGTGGATAAGAACAGCATAATCAAGGCAATCAGTTTCGTTTTGAGCGTTTTGGTCATTTTGGTGGTAGGTTGGAGTGCGTTCAAGGCGGTGACCGAAGTCAGTGCGGCCAAGGCCATGCGTTCGGCTGCGTTCGTGACGCTCGATACGGATTCGTCGCTGGCGATCACGATCGATTCGCTGGAGGCCAACTGGCAGAGGCGGGTCGCCTACAAATTCGGAGTGAAACAGGATCCGCTTTACTTGGGGAGGGTTCTGGCCAATTTTTCGTATGCTCGCGCCGGCTACCGGGAATCGGTGGAAGATATGGAATTGCGGCTTTCGGCGACGGTGATCGATGATAATCCCAAGGCGATAATCAAATATCGCGGTAAGAGCAACGTGGTCAGGCCGGGAGATTCGCTGGGCGATGGCTACGTTGTGAAAGAGATCCGGGAAAAGACGGTGATATTGTCGCGGGGGGGAGTGGAAATAACGCTCAAGAATATGCCTTTGCCTCGGGAGACGACGCCGGAGGAGGGGGCGCAATATAATGAGCCAGATCAATGGTAATTATTATCGCAATAATCTGGAGGAAGTTTTGAAAGGTTTCGGGAAAGTACGATTGGCCGTTTTGGTTGGCGTCTCACTTTTGGTTTCGGGTTTGCCTTACGCGAGAGCTCAGGAGCAAGTCGAAAATCGACCGGTATCTCCGGTGTTGAAAGAAGGTTTGTCGAAAACAATCACGCTCGATGCGGACGACGCTTTTCTGCCATCGGTGCTCAGCATACTGGCCGAAAAATCAGGTTTCAATATCGTCACCGGTCCCGGCGTCAATCGTCAGGAGAGGATTTCGGTGCATCTGAAAAATACGCCGATCGAGGAAGCCATAAATCTCGTGGTGAGGGCCGCCGGATTATCGTATGAAATCGTCGGGAATTCGTTTTTGGTGGCCGATCAGGAGGCGCTGTCGAGGCAGGTCGGGCTGTCGGCCTACGTATACGATCTGCAATTCGCCAACGCCGCCGAGGTGAAGGAAATGCTCGGCGATATGAGCGAAACGATACAGGTCGATACCTCGGGCAACAGAATTCTGGTGCTGACGTCGCCGAAGGTAGCGGCGGAGATAACCGAGATCATAAAGCGGGTCGACACCGCTCCTATGCAGATTTTGCTTGAGGCGAGGCTGATAGAGGTGGCCACCGACGATCTCGACAAATATGGAATAGACTGGGAGAAACTTTCACATATAACGACGATTCTGGCCGAATCTCCTCTTAACGAAGACGGATCGAGCCGGGCTCCGACGGCTCTTGATTTCGGCGGGCAGGATGCCTATCTCGAAAAGCTGCCGGAGAAGTTCATTTTCCAGAAGGTTCAAGGGCTGGACAATGTCGGCCTATTTTCGCGGCAACTTAACGCTTTCGATATCACGCTCGATTTTCTGATCAAGCGGAACAAGGCGAAGGTTTTGGCCAATTCGAAGTTGACGACTGTCAACAACAGGCAGGCCACAATTTTGATCGGCGAAACGATGCGCTGGGCGGTGGTTTCGGTTCAGAATGCGATAGTCATGGAAGAAGAGATCGGGATCAGGCTGAATATCACGCCGTCGATAAACTCCAACGGATATATTACGACGAAGGTCGAGCCGGAGGTGTCGTCGATTATAGAGCTGGTGCAGAATCTTTATCCGCGCAAGAAGATACGGACGGCCAGCACCACCGTTTTGGTGAAGGACGGCCAGAAGATATTTATCGGCGGGCTGCTTTCGGTCGATGACAACAAGACCGTATTCCGGATGCCGATTCTTTCCGAGATTCCGCTAATCGGTCGGCTGTTCACTCATGAATATTATCAGACGCGCAAGACCGATCTGATAATCGAAGTTACGCCGCGGATAGTCAGGCCCGATATGAGTTATTCGGATGCCTCGAATCAAACGACGGACGGCTATCAGATACTCGGTCCCGGATTCTCCACCGATTTCAAAGCGATCGAGCCGGCTATCGGCGATATGGAAAAGGTGAAGGGCTTGAACAAGGATATCCATGAATTCATAGACGAAGTGTCGACCCCGCCTCAAAAAGGCAAAAAGTGATCGTTAAGGAGGTGTTACCGTGAATACCCGCAGGAAAATAACCGGAACGGCCGGATTGTTGTTGATGGCGGTTGCCGCAATCGGCGCTCTTTTGTCCGGCTGCGACAACCGTAATCCGATAAATCCGGGTCAATTGAGAATCAAACAGGTGGCGGAACTGACAATCAATTTCAATCCACCGGTGCTCACGTTCTCGGAATTGATGATTCTGGATACGGTCGATATCATGATTTTTGCTTCCGATGAGGACGGCAACGGGGTTGACAGCCTCGATATCAGCCTCCGTCGATATCCGAGTTACGGCATAATTACGGCGGTGCAGGAGACGGGTACGAAAGGTCTTTACACGGCCAAATATATCACCATGCTTCAGGACACCACCGGATATACAGTATCGTTTCAGGCCAAAGTCGGGGGAATCAGCAACACGGTGCAATACCCGGTGAGATACACATCGAATATAAATGTGGCCCAGGTTACCATGAATTTCAATCCGTCCTCGGTGGTGGTTACTTCTCCCGAAGCTATCGATACTGCACTGATCGACCTGTGGGTGAGGGATAATCACGGAATAGGCCTCGATAGTGTTCGGGTTCAGTTGCTTAGAACACCGAACATCGGCACGCTCATTCAGCCGGCCTACACCGAAAACGGCTATGCGCAGGCCAAATATATAACCGAGCCGACCGATACCAGCTATACAATCAATTTCACGGCCATAGCCGGCGGGATATCGACAAGCAGGTCACTGAACATATATTACTCACCGATCAACGTGGTATCACAGGTATCGGTGAATTTCGATCCGCCCACTTTAATCATCCGGTCGCCTTACCAGCCGGATACGGCGTTGATCAATATCTGGGTCAGAGACGCCAACGGCGCCGGGATTCACGGGATGCCGGTGCAAATAAGCCGATCGCCAAGCGTGGGAACGATCGTGCCGCCGCCGCCCACCGATTCCGGTTTTACGCAGGCGAGGTATATAACCGACCCGGGAGTGTATGAGGATGTTACGATTACGGTGACAGCCGGCGGGATTTCGGTTGTCAATACTCTGGATGTGATTTCCCAATTGCTCGGTGAAATCGGTGCGATGAACATTTCGCTGGAAAAAATCTCGCTGGTCGCCGGCGGCGACGATTCGGCGCGGATATATGTATCGGTGTCGGATACAGCCAATATTCCGATCGGCGACAACACCACGATTTTTATATCGAATTACGGTCCCACTCCTCACCGTGGGACATTAAGCAGCAATTCGGCTCCGACCCTAAATGGAGTAGCGACGTTTGTCATAAGATCACCGTTGGCGCTCGATACCGCGCTGGTGACGGAATTCGATTCGCTGAAAGCGTGGGGGATCAGTCTTTCCGGCGAAACCACTTATGCGCGGGCGGCCATAGGATTTATTCCGGGAACGGCGAGTACGCTTCAGATAATAACCATGCCTACGGATATGGTGGCCGGTTCGGGGGCGGCGCAGCCGATTCTGGCGCTGGCTAGGGATGCCAACGGCAACAACGTCATCAATGGAACTCAGGTCAATTTCCGGAAACAATTGACGGCATCGAATATCACGGCGTTGGCGATGACCAACCGCGGAGTGGCTCAGGCCATTTATACGGTGGGCACGACGGCGGGCACGGATTTCATAAGGGCGTTCATTCCCAAAGGCAACGATACGCTGTGGTCGCAGACGGTGCCTTTGACAGTAAGATCGGCGGTAGGGTCGAATATAACGCTGAGGGCTTCCGACCCGACGATCGAAATAGGCGGGATCGCCACGCAGATAATCGCCACCCTGAGAGACGAAAACAATAATCCTTTGAGCGAAGGTTATGCGGTGCGGTTTCAGATAACCTCGGCGCCCGCACTTACCGGGCCTGAGGCACCCTCGTTCAATTACGTTCCGACGGCCGATTCGATTCAATGGTTGGTGATCGATTCCACCGACGTGTCGGGCAGGGCCTCGGTGGCGCTTTATTCGGGGACTTACGCCGGCACGGTGCGGGTCAAGGCGACCGCCGTCGATAACCCGAACGTATTCAAGGAAAAAGTGGTCGTGGTCATCGAATCCGGGCCTCCGGCGAACATCATTATTTCCTCTGTGGGAAACGTGCGTCCCGAGGGTGAAGTTTACGTCGGCGGGGTCACCGCCTTGGTTCTCGATGCATTCACCAATCCCGTGGAATACAATACGGCTGTCCATTTCCGGGTGATTCCCGATACGGTGGCGATGATCGGCGGGAACGCTTTCACCGGCGGAGTCGTTTTTGATCCGGATTCGGGCACGGTGGAAACGATCGGGGTGCCCGGTTTGGCGTTCACTCAGATATCTTATACCTGCACTCGGGCGTTCAGGCAGATACGTATCGTCGCCCAATCGGGAGCGCTTTTTGATACGAGCAGCTATATCGTGTTGCCTATTTACGCCGAGGGCGGTCGGATAGCGGTCGGAGCCGATCCCGGATCGATCTGGATCACGGTTCCCGGCCGTTACGATACGTCCGATATATCGGCGCAGTTGATAGATGGGATCGGGTGTGCAATCAGCGAAGGGATAATCAATTTCGCCGCCCAAGTGGCGGGTGAATTGTGCGGTCCGTCTGTCGATACGACCGATCTTTCGGGCTGGGCATATACGAAGTTCCGGATTTCCTATGAGATGATTCCGCAGACGCCGCCCAATCCGCCTCAGGTTACGGCCAAGGTGACCGCGGTGCTGCGCGGATATCCGAACGTGAAAGGGGAGGCCACGATAGATTGCCGCAGGCCTTGATTATGGGCCGGCGATGATGGTCATGGATGCGCGCGGGGTGCGTTTAATCGATGCGCCCCCGCGAATCGTAAAGTAATGAAGTTGCCGATACTGCTTTGCGCTGATAACCCCGATGAGGAAAATGTTTTTTAGAGGGAGTGAATTGTAGTTTATGGAACTGCTTGGGGAGATTCTGGTAAAGGACCGGGTGATCTCCGAAAAAGACCTGGCCGGCGCGCTTGCCAAACAAAAAGAGATTGGCAAGCGGCTGGGCGAGGTGCTTATGGCCGAGGGGTATATCACCGATGAGAATCTGGCGAAGGCTTTGTCCAAACAGCTCGGGATCAAACTTGTTGGGGCGGAAGATCTGATAAAGATCGAAAAGGAAGCGCTCGAATATATTCCCGAATTTTTCGCCAGAGAATACCATTGTATCGGAAAGTCTCTCGAAGACGGGACGCTGGAGGTGGTGATGGTCGATCCGGAGGATATAGTGGTGATCGACAATCTTCAGAAGATAACCTCTCTCAAGATATTGCCGTTGATCGGCGCCCGAAGCATAATCGATGAGGCCATAGAACGCCATTATAAGGAGCTGCGCACGACCGGTGAGGTTACGGCGGCGTTATCGGGGATGGATTTCGTCGCCAGTATCGACGGCGGCGAGCTCGACGATGTCGATATCAATCAGCTGAAAAAAGAGCTCGATGAAGCGCCGATCGTCAAGCTGGTGAACCTGATATTGTCAGAGGCGATCAAGAATAGGGCGACTGACATTCATATCGAGCCTCTTTTCGATGCGGTGCTGGTGCGTTTCCGTATCGACGGCGCATTGCAGGATATAATGACGGCGCCCAAGAAATCGGCCAACGGTTTGATATCGCGTCTGAAAATCATGGCCAACTTGAATATCGCCGAGCGGCGATTGCCCCAGGACGGCCGGATTTCGCTGAAGATGCCCGATAAAGAGGTCGATATAAGAGTCTCGATGATTCCCACTGTGAGAGGCGAGAAGGTGGTGCTGAGGCTTCTCGACAAAAAGGGATTCGCTTTCACGCTCGCCTCGCTGGGATTCGAACCCGAAATGCTCGAAATATTCCGAAAATGGATCACCAAGCCCTACGGCATGATAATCGTTTCCGGGCCTACCGGCAGCGGCAAATCGACCACGTTGCATGCCGCTCTCAAGGAGATTCAGCGTGAGGAAGACAATATCGTTACGGTGGAAGACCCGGTCGAGTATCAGATAGACAGGATCGCCCAGGTGGCCACCAACGATAAAATCGGGCTGACTTTCGGTTCGGCCTTAAGGCATATTTTGCGCCAGGACCCCGACAGAATTTTGATCGGCGAAATCCGCGACCACGAGACCGCCGATATCGCCATAAAGTTTGCCTTGACCGGCCATCTTGTTTTCACCACGCTTCACGCCAACGATGCACCATCGACGATAACGAGGCTGCTGGATATCGGCGTGCCGAGATATCTTGTGGGATCGACGCTGAATTTGGTGATGGCCCAGAGGCTTTTGAGAACTTTATGTTCGGCCTGCAAAGAAGAATATGAGGCCGACGAATCGATCGCCCAAAGGTTGAAAATCGATCCGGCAAGGCTCGAGGGGAGGACGCTTTTCAAGGCGCGCGGTTGTGTCCGCTGCCGCAATACCGGTTATTTCGGCAGAACCGGGCTTTTCGAACTGCTCGAAGTGAGATTGCCGATAAGAAAGTTGATTTTCCAGGGCAAAGATCAGGATGATATCCGATTCGCCGCTCTCGATCAGCAGATGGTGACGCTGAGGGAGGCGGGGATCCGCAAAGCGCTGTCGGGTCAGACATCGATAGAAGAAGTATTGAGAACGACAATCGACGAAGAATAAACGGCGGTATCAGATGCCTACTTTCAATTACATAATCAAGGACGCCAAGGGGAACAAGCTGGAAGGCAGTATCACGGCCTCCAATCTCGACAGCGCGCTCAACAAACTGAGGGAGAACGGGCAGACGGTCATATCGGTGGTCGATTCGAGCAGCGTGGCGGCAAGGCCTCGCGGCAACCTGATCGACGCCATAACTCTGTACATACATAAAAAAAGAACGGCCGTGCCGCTTACCAGCCTGGTGTTTTTCACCAGACAGATGGCCACTATGTTCTCCGCGGGTTTGACGATCGAGAAGGCGCTGAACAATATTCTTTATGAAGAGGGGAACAGGAAATTCAAGAAAGTGGTCGCCGAGCTGCTCAATGACGTCAAGAAGGGTTTTTCGCTGTCGGATTCTCTCGAAAAGCATCCGGGAGTGTTTTCGCCGCTTTATGTGGCGCTGGTGAAAGCCGGCGAAGTATCGGGATCGCTGGCGACGGTGCTGGACGAACTGGCGAATTACCTCGAATTTCTTCAGGATACGCGCCGCAAGGTTATTTCGGCGATATCTTATCCCGGATTCGTGGTGGCGATCCTGGCGATATTGACGGTGGTATTGATCGTCAAGATCGTGCCGATGTTTCAGGAGGTCTATCAGCGGTTCAATGCGCAGTTGCCCTACCCGACCCAGGTATTGATAATGGTGTCGGAAGCGGTCAGGATGAATTTCATAGTATCGATTATCGGGGTTATCCTTGCTGCGGCCATGGTGATAGTGATCAATCTGACTTATACTGGCCGTTATATATTTGACCGGATTAAGCTTTCGATACCTATCGTGCGCAATCTGATAATCGACTCCACGATGAGCAAGATGTCCCGCACGTTCGGAATGCTTCTGGGGGCGGGCGTGCCGATAGTGGAAACGATGGGGCTGGTGAACAAGGTCGTCAGCAACGTTCATTATCAGAATGCCCTGAAATCGGCCACTCAATACGTAAAGGACGGTTATTCGATAGCCGCATCGCTGAAGAAAACCGAGGTTTTCCCAAACACCCTTCTTTCGCTTGCAGCCACCGGCGAGGAGACGGGTGAGATGGAAAAGATGCTTTCCAAAGCGGCCGATTTCTACGATAAGCAGCTTGAGGCGGTCGTTTCGAGGATGACGTCGTTGATCGAGCCGATGCTGATCGTGTTGATCGCTCTGGTTATCGGCACGATAGTGATCGTGATTTATCTGCCCATATTCAATTTCGGCATGGCCTTGAAGAGAGGTCTTTCCTGAGGTAATCCTTCGGTCGAAACGGGCGTCGGGCCGAGGCCGGACGCCTTTTTTGTTGCCGGATATCGGCAAGGTAAGCTAATTATAAAAATGAAACGGCCGGAAGAATCCGCCGCGGGTCAAAATATATTGGATTCGGCCGGGCGTTGCTGATAAAATAGTTTTTCGTGACGGGACTGGCATGCGTTTGATTTTCAAGATTCCGATTCTGGCGACGGCGGCGTTCATTTTTTCGCTGGTTGTCGTGATCTGTTTGTATCTATTCACGTCGCTGCCCGAAATGCAAGTCAATCGTCTGCTGGGAAGTCGTCTGCTTGCCGGCTCGGGATTGAAAATATCGATCGGGAAAATGAACCGCGATTTGTGGAGAAGGTTAAGTCTCCACGACATATCGGTATCGTTGGCGGCCGCCGACTCGATATGGACTATCTGTCGGATCGGAAGGGCCGAAATCGAATATTCTTTGAAGGAGGTCATTTCCGGCAGCCTTTCGCTGCAAAGCCTGAGGATCGATTCTCTCAGCGCCCAGATAGATCGCAATTGGCTGGGGCGAATCAAGCCGAAATCGGCCGGGGAAAAGATCAGGCCAGCCGCCAAAATCCCCCGTCTCAAGGTGGCCGATTTTTATTTGAGTGACGCGCGGGCGCAAATCAGCTTGGGGGAAATCGACGTGGATCTGTCGATCGGACGATTGGCCGGCGCCTTCGACTCAGACGGGAAGAAGATTAAAGCGGTGATCGATACGCTTTTCGCTATGGATATGGCCAGAAACCTGCTAATCGATAACCTTCGCGGAAAAATCGAGTATTCCGGCGAAAGAATCAGTGCCGAATCACTGGTCTTATCGACGGCAGATTCCGATATCCGGCTGTCCGGTTCGGCGGAATTGACCGAAAAGATTCCGTTCACGGTCGATTATTCGCTTTTGCCGCTGGAGTTAAGCGAGCTGAATAAGCTGTTTAAAGTGGGTATCAAAGGGCGGGCGTCATTATCTGGCAGCGCCGAGGGGACTATCGATAATATCAAGGCTTCGGCGGCGGGAAATCTTCGGCTCTACGATCAGGAGATAACCGATATCGATTGCCGTCTGCGGCTGGCCGACGGCAAGCTCACTTTCGATAGAATATCGGCCGGTGTTTTCCTATCGCCGGTTCAGGGCAGCGGATTTATCGATTTCAACAGCCGGCCTGAGCGGTTTGAATTCATTGGCGACGTTGCAGATTTGAACCTTCGGAATATAGAAATCGATCTTTACTCCCGTTTCAGCGGCGCAATTGCGCTCGAAGGGCAGGGTTTTACCGCGAATTCCCTGAAGATGGCTATCGATATGAAATTGGACAGGGCCGATATAGATGTCTATCATTTCCATGAGGCCGTGGGTCGCATAGAGTTCGATTTCAATCGGCTGGCGTTCGATCCCGGATTTATGGCCCGCTACAAACACGCCAGATTCGAATTCGGCGGGACACTGGAATACGAAGGCGACGTGGATATCGCCGGGAAAGCCCGTTTCGGCGATCTGAGCGATTTCAAGAATCAGTTTTTCATCGCCGATCTCGACGGCCGCGGCGAGAGCGAATTCCGGGTTACCGGGCCGCTGAACGATTTCAATTTCAGCGGGACTTTCGATTCCGATTCCTGCCGCTTATACGGTCTGGTTTCCCGTGATTTTCATGTCGATGTCCAACTGGCCAATTTCATTTCACATATGAGAGGGCCGGTTACGGTGAAATTCGGCGATGCCCTCCTTTATTCGATTCCGGTCGATTCCGGCGGTTTGACAGTGGAGGTTGACAGCCAGACTTTTCGTCTTGCCGACGTGAGCCTGAGAAACGAGAACAGCCGGATGATATTATTCGGCCTTGTGGATAATACCATATACCCGGCGCGCTTTTATGTCGATACGCTGGAATTGATTTTGTGGGACGATACACTTGTCAATTCGGGCCGGCTTCAAATGGAAATCGATACGACGAAGGCCGAATTCGGCGTATTCAAACTCGGCCATGGGCAAGGGTATCTGGAGTTGAAGGGAAATCTCGGTTTCGATAACAGTATGGATTTGACGGTTGATTTCAGCGGTTTCGCGATCGCCCCGCTGGTCAAATATTTCGATTATCCCCATAAACTGGACGGCGTGCTTTCGGGAAAGTTGGCGGCCGGCGGCGATTTTGTATCGCCGGTGTTTGACGCCGACCTGTCGATCAAGAATCTGGCGATAGGCGATATCGAGCAGGGTGATTTTTCGCTGAACGCTTATTATTCCGATAGACAGTGCCAACTGAAATCAGCCCGTCTTGTCGATAAGAATTCCAAATACGAGTTTTCAGGGTTGTTCCCGATCGAATTATCGTTCGATTTCACCGGCAATCGTCTTCTTGAGCTGCCGATTCAGGTGGATTTCAGGGCCGAAGGGTCGGAAATATCGCTGCTTCCGGCATTCGTTCCGGCGGTCGAGTATTGCCGGGGAAATTTCGGCGCCGATATCAAAATCAGGGGGACATACAGCCAGCCGAGTGTCGCCGGATCGTTTGCCTTGCGGCAGGGGACGATAAAGGCGCTTGATCTGGTGAATCCCGTGGACAACGTAAATGTTTCGGGAAGGATGGAGGACGACCAGATATATGTCGATTCGATTTCGGGTCGGCTGATTTACAAAAAGAACGGGGGGAAGATCAGGGCCGCCGGAAAGGGGGCCTCCCGGGGACTTATACGGGGAAACGGCAAGATAAAGATTATCGGCTTGGGGCTTTTCGATTATGATTTGAAGATCGCCGGCGAGAATTGCGAATTTTTCACCGAATCGTACGATATTCAGGGGACGACCGATTTCGACATCAGGGTCTCCGGTTCATCGCCTCCGGTCATAAGCGGATCGGCGGTATTGAGTCGTCTGGACATGAAGGAAGGTTTCGCCACTTTTTCCAAGGGGGTCACGCCTGAAACCGAAATCCTCGAAGATTCCACGCAATGGACGGTGGAAGTGGAAATAAGCGCGTTGAACAACCTCTGGATAAAAAATTCGGAGGCCGATATGGAGATGATGGGAAACGTCCTTTTTTTCCGCGAGGCCGGCATACCTCATCTTTTGGGACAACTCAATATTTTGCGGGGGAATTTCTATTTGTTCAACTATGAATTCAAAATCGATCGGGGAGAGATGATATTCAACGATATCAGCGTGATCAATCCGCAGATAAATTTCGAGGTGAAGACGAAAATACGAAACCAGAGACAATACGAGCAGTTCGGCGCCGGAGCTGTCGGTTTCGACGATCTCGGGCTGGTGATCGGAGGCTCCCTGCTGAAACCGGAAATACGGGCATTGGCCAATTCGGATTATACCGACGAGGATATCCTGAGGCTGCTGTTGGCGAATCAGGTATCGATGTTTTCGGGCACCGGCTCCCGTGACGTCGGCTTAGCGAACAACATACTGAATAACGCCAGTATCGTGCTGTCCAAGATTTCCGATGAGATCGAGCGCACAAGAGTGATCGACGAGCTGGAAATCAACCCCTATGCCGACAGCCTCGGCCAGACACGGGTATCGGTGGCCAAATATCTTTCGCCGAAATTGTATTTGCGTTATTCCCGGTCTTTATCGTCCGAGGCCGGCGAAACGATTGGATTGGAGTATCTATTCAACAGATATCTGTCATTTCAAGGCAGGCAGGGATCGAAGAACGAGGGGATTTCTTTCGACCTGATATTCAATTATGAGTTTTAGATATTTCATAATGATCGTTCTGGCGTTTGCGGCGGCGGCCCCGCAAGCTCGGGAATTTCCATTCAGGCGGCAGGAGATCAAAAAAGTCGAAATCGAGGGAAACGGCGCTTTTTCCGATCGCAAACTTAAAGGGATGTTGCTGACCAAGGCGAAAAGTTGGTATAACCTGTTTTCGAAAAACCGCCTTTCGCGAACGAATTTGATCCTCGATCAGCAACAGCTCGAACGTTTCTACGGCCAAAGAGGTTTTTTATTCGCGAAAGCGGAGGCCGTGCCCGATTATTATCCCACGGATTCAACCAAGGCGGTGGTAAGATTCATAATCGACGAAGGCCGTCGGGTTTATGTCGATTCGGTCTTTTACAGCGGCGGCGTACAATCGTTGAACGAGAATTTGCGGTCGTTCACCGAAAGAATCAGGCCGGGCGGTCCGGTCAACAACGACATAGTCCAAGCCACCGCTTTCAGAATCCGCGATTACTATGCGGACAACGGCTATGCGTTGGCCTCGGTAAGACCGATTTATCATATTTCCGTGGATTCGAATTGGGCCGGAATCGAATTCGCGATCGCCGAAAGCTCTTTGGTGATCGTCTCGGAGATCAGAATCAAACAGGATGAGGAATACAAATCGACCGGCCGGGTGATCTTGCGGGAAATAACCCAGAAAGCCGGCGAGAAATATTGCCGAAAAGAGGTGATCGCCAGCCAACAGAGGTTGTATTCCACCGGTCTGTTCAAATTCGTGGACATAGGCAGAACCGGCGATTTAATTCAGATCGGCGAGGACACGGCGGCGGCCGCTCTCGAGGTGAAGCTTTCAGGCCGCAAATCGAAATTCATAAACGTGCGGCTGGGTATCGGTCAGCAGGAATATTTCGGCGCTCTCCTGTCGGCTATGCAGACATCGGCGTCGATCGGCAGCCGCAACCTGTTCGGCAACGGCCGGAAAATTCTTTTCGAGGTCAAGAACAGTTTCCAGATCGCCAACCGGGGGGAGGAAGTTCAGGCGCTGAAATTCAGCGACCTGTTCGCCGATCCGGGTTTTCATCCGATAAAGAACCAGCTTAGGGTGAACTACGTGGAGCCGTGGTTTTTCGAAATGAGATTGCCGTTTTCGTTCGATGCCATCTACGAGATCAGGACAAGAAACCCGATAATCGACAAATACTACGATAAACTGAGCCTTGAACCATCGCTTTACCGCGATCTCGACCGGTTCAGCAACGTCCGTTTGTCGATGAGAATCGAATTCGTGGGAATCCGGGGAGTCAGCCCGCAGGAGGCCGATATTCTCAGGATCGAAGGGAAAAATACGATCAGGAGGAGGCTGGCGATGACGGCGCAGCGGGATACACGCGACAACGTTTTTATTCCGCAGCGCGGCTCGTTTTCCTCTTTGTCGCTTGATTATGTCGGCCATTATCTCGGCGGAGATTTCAGTTTCGTCAAGGGTTCGATTTCCTGGAGCCGCTACAGATTGTTCGGCGAGGAAAATATTTTGGCAACCAGAATCAAATTAGGTGGGTTGGCGGAATTGGGATCGGACAAGAGATCGGGCACGGAGGATCGATTCACGCTGGGCGGAGCGAAGTCGTTGCGGGGTTTCGGCGAAAACGCTCTGGGGCCGAAATGGAGCCTTGCCGATGGAGTGACCGGAGAACTGCTGGGAAGACCGAAAGGCGGCAAATTGCTGTTATTAACGAATATCGAGTTGCGGCGGGCGATTTTTTGGCGTTTTGGGGGAAGTATTTTTGTCGATGCGGGAAATACATATTATAACTCCGCCGAGTTCAAATTCCGGAACATCGTTTCGAGCGGCGGGATCGGATTACAATTTTTTACGCCGGTCGGGCCGGTCAATTTCGAATATGCGTCCAGACTTAAACGCAAGCTTGATCTGACTGACGGATCATATCACCTGACATTGCTTTATGCGTTCTAAACGACCATTAATCGGAATCACCGCCAACCAAGCGGCGGAATCGCCGAAAATGCGCCGGCCGACCCGTTATCGGTATATGTGGCTGGCCGATGCTTATATCCGGGCCGTTGCGGCGGCCGGAGGCGTGCCGGTCGTCTTGCCGAATCTGCCGGATTTTCAACTGATCGACGGTTATCTCAAGATGCTTGACGGTTTGGTGCTGAGCGGCGGGGCCGACGTGGCGCCGTCCTATTATGGACAAAAAAGCTGCCCGGAGACCGTAATCGCGGAAAAAAAGCGGGATGAATTCGAGCTGTTGCTGCTCGAAAAAGCGCTGAAAAGAAAGATGCCGATATTCTGTATTTGCCGCGGTCATCAATTGCTTAATGTATTACTCGGCGGCACCCTTTATCAGGATATCTCGCATTATTCCCGAAATGCGCTTGCCCACGCCGATCCCGGTCAGACCAATGGAGTTATGCATCCGGTGCGGCTTCTCGATTACAGTTTGTTGAAAAAAATCGTCGGCGAACCGGTTATCGAATGCAATTCCAGCCACCATCAGGCGGTCGATAAACCCGGAAAAGAATTAATAATAACGGCTCTCTCGCCGGACGGGGTGATCGAGGGGTTGGAGCTGGCCGGATATCCGTTTCTGATCAGCGTTCAATGGCACCCCGAACGGATATACAGGCGGCGACATTCGCGCCGGTTGTTCCGAGAGTTCGTCAGATACGCCGCGGACCGAAAACGTTAATAGAGAAGACCCCAAAGGCGCCATTCCGGCCGCCCTTGACAGCCGGGTTCATAATATTTAGATTGGCCGGGGAGGTCAGATGAAGAAGATCTATCTTGACCATAATGCCACGACGCCGGTTCTGCCGGAAGTGATTGAGGCGATGACCCCGTATTTCGGGGGTGATTTCGGAAACGCCAGCTCGATTCACAGTTTCGGGCGAACGGCGCGGGTGGCTATCGAACGATCCCGCGAAATAATCGCCGCCTTGATCGATTGCAATCCCGAGGAATTGACGTTCACTTCGGGTGGGACGGAATCGGATAACCTCGCGGTCAAAGGAACCGCTTTCGCCAGAGTGGGCCGGGGCCGGCATATAATAACCAGCGCAATCGAGCACCACGCCGTTCTGGAAAGCTGTCATTATCTCGAAAGAAAGGGATTCGAGGTCGCTTATCTGAAGCCCGATCGTGAGGGGATGATATCCCCGGATGATCTCCGTCGGGCGATAAGGCCCGATACGATACTGGTATCGCTGATGCACGCCAACAATGAGATCGGGATCATTCAGGACATAGCCGAGATGGCGGCTATCGCTCACGAGAGGGAGATCGTTTTTCATACTGACGCCGTGCAGAGCACGGGCAAATTAAAACTGCGAATCGGCGAACTCGGAGTCGATCTGCTGTCGGCCTCAGCGCATAAGTTTTACGGGCCGAAGGGGGTGGGGCTGCTTTACGTGAGAAAAAAGGTCAAGATAGAACCTCTCAGTCATGGGGGTTCTCACGAATTTAACCGCCGCGCCGGCACGGAAAACGTTGCGGGAATCGTCGGTATGGCCAAAGCTCTCGAGCTGGCGGTCGGCTCTATTCAAAGCGAGGCCGATCGTCTGAGCAAGATCAAAGATAAGTTTATCGGCCTGATCAAATCGAAAGTTTCGGATGCATTGATTCTGGGCAGGCAGGATAGATGCGTTCCCAATACGGTAAGCATCGCTTTCCGGGGTGTCGAGGCGGAATCGATCGCTCTCGGACTGGATCTGAAAGGGATTGCGGTTTCGACCGGATCCGCCTGCTCATCGGGAACGATAAACGCATCGCACGTCATAAACTCGCTCGGATTGCCGCCCGAGTATGCCCATGGCGCCATCCGTTTTTCGTTCGGCCGGTCCAACAGTATCGATGAAGTTGAGGCGATTGTCGAGGCCGTCGCCGAAGAAGTGGCTCGGATAAGGATGATTTCGCCGATCCGTTGAAAGGCAAGACGGTACGACAAACCGGCCGGAGCCGCCGACGATTCAGCGGATTTTTCGAATCGGTCGTTGAATCATCGGCAGGTTGCGATCAGCGGCAGTTTTCGAATAGCGCGATTACGCGAATATAAGCGGATTGATCGTATGAGAGTCATACTGGCCATGTCCGGCGGCGTCGATTCTTCGGCCGCCGCTTTGCTGCTTAAACGTCAGGGTTATGACGTAATCGGAATTACATTCAAAAATTTCGACAACAATCTTCTTTTTAACGAGTCGACAAAGGGAAGCTGTTGTTCGCTCGAGCAGATCAACCGGGCGAGGAACAACTGCCAAGCGCTCGGCATTCCGCACTATGTATTGAACCGGGTCGATGAATTCAAGCGGCACGTTCTCGACGATTTCGCGTTTTCGTATCGAAGCGGGATTACGCCGAATCCATGTATCAGATGCAACGCCTTGGTGCGCTGGCCAGAATTGATCGCGCTGGCCGATAAGATGAACGCCGATTTCGTGGCCACCGGCCATTATGCCCGGATTCTCAGATACGAGGGTAAGGCATGTCCGGCAAAGGCAGTTTATGGGGAAAAGGATCAGTCATATGCGCTCTGGCAGGTCAAAGCTCGGTTTCTGGAAAGGACCATTTTTCCGCTGGGGGGGTATAGAAAATCGGATATCCGGACACTGGCCATGCAAAATAATCTGATCGCCGGCGACTATAAGGAAAGTCAGGATATCTGTTTTGCCCCCGATGGCGATTACCTGCGGCTCGTCGGGGAAAGCGTTCCGGGCGAGATTTGCGGACTCGACGGGACCGTCCTCGGCCGCCATAAAGGATTGGAACATTTTACGATCGGGCAACGCCGCGGCCTCGGGATAGCCTCCGTCCAACCGCTCTACGTCGTCGATATCGATCGCCGCCGGAACAGGGTGATAGTCGGAAAGGAGGCGGACCTTTTCCGGAAAAACATGACGATCGACAGCGCCAACTGGTTTGTCGACGATCGGATCGGCAGAACATTTGACTGTCGGGCGAAAATAAGATATAAACATGAACCGGCCGACTGCACGGTTAAAATCACCGGCGCGGGAACGGCCGCAGTCGAATTCGCCGCCCCGCAGAGGGCGATCACGCCGGGTCAATCGGCCGTGTTTTACGACGGCGATGCGGTGCTCGGCGGGGGGATAATAGCCAAGGAGAAGTAGAATGTGCGGACAGCACCTGCGGATCCGCCTTGTCGTTTCAATGAATAAATGGTAAGGAGGAATCATGCTTAAATTGACGTTTGTCGGCCACGCCTGTTTTTTGCTCGATGACGGTAAATATAGAGTGGTGATCGACCCGTTTATCGCCAACAACCCTGCGGCGAAAATCGGCGTCGGCGATTTGAAGGTCGATTATATTTTACTCACGCACGGGCACGGCGACCATCTCGGCGACGCCATCGAGATCGCCCGCAAGAACGAGGCGACGATCGTTTCGAATTTTGAGCTTTCCCTGTATTGCAGCTCCAAGGGGGTGAAAAAGACGGTCGGTCCGCATATCGGCGGAGTCGCCTCGCTGCCTTTCGGTTCGGTGAAGCTGACGATCGCCCATCACGGATCGACTTTGGGCAACGATCCGGGTTACGGCGGGGCGCCGGTGGGGTTCGTGGTGCGGATGGGGGGGAAAACGGTTTATCATTCGGGCGACACTGGTCTGTTTATGGACATGAAGCTAATCGGCGAACTGGACCGGCTGGATGCCGCTATGCTGCCGATAGGCGGATTTTTCACCATGGATGCCAAAGACGCCGCCAAGGCTGTCGAATTTCTGCAGCCGAAAATCGCCATACCGATGCATTACGGCACTTTCGATTTGATAAAGGCCGATCCGGCCGAATTCGCCCGTATGATCAAGCCGTTCGGGAGCGAATGCGTGATTCTCAAACCCGGAGAGTCCCATACGCTGGCCTAAACTGGTTCGCTGTTTGTTGAATCTTATCTGGGCGCCGGCGATTGCTTTCCCGCCGCAGAACTGCCCGGCGGCTGTTTTCATGGTCGAGTCACCACCCGGTTTAAGCCGGGCGGCACAGACCTATCTTGAACGCCACCTTAACAAATTGAATTCGGTTTTCGGTATCGAAATGACCGATACGGTGAGGGTGGTGATCGCCGATGATCAGCGACGATTCACGGATCTCGTCGGAACCAATTTCCCCGATTGGGGAGCTGCGGCCGCACTGAAGGAACGCGGTTTGATAATAATCAGGCCCCCCGAACAATTTCCCGGCGGCAAGAGCCTCGATGAGCTGCTCGGACACGAACTCTGTCATCTGGTAATCGATAAGGCATCCGGCGGAAGATGGCTGCCGCGCTGGTTCGAGGAGGGGCTGTGTCAGATGCTTTCCGGGGAATGGCGGATATCGCAGGATATGCTGCTGACCCGCGCCGTTTGGGGCAGCGGGCTTTTGCCTTTGATTTCTCTGGAAAGTGTCAACTGGTTCGGCAGCGCCAAAGCCGCCCTTGCCTATGCCCAATCGTATCAGGCGGTCGCCGCCATGACGACTGATTTCGGAATCGATTTTTACGGGCGGTTTTTCGAAAGCTATCGGGAATCGGGGGATTTCTACGGCACCTTTTTCAACCTCACCGGCTATCGCTATCTGGAATGGGTGAACAAGTGGCAATCGGAAACAACAAGAAAGTATCGATTCATTTTGTTTATTTTCGATTCCCAATTGCTTTTCATAGCTTTGCCGATTTTGTTCATCCTTATTTATGTCGTAAAGAAGATTCAATCGCGCCGCAAACTCAAAGAATGGGAACGGCTGGAGAAACTGCGTCATGACGGCCAAGAATATACGCCATTTGATTGAATACGCGGCTCTCCGCCTGATAATATTTTTCGTCAATATCCTGCCGGTCAAAGCGGCCCTGCGGATCGGGGACGTTCTGGGCTGGATTCTGTTTACGGTCGTGCGCTACAGACGGCGGGTTACGTTAGCGAACCTGAAAAGGACTTTCGGGGAACGATTCGGCGAAGTCGAGCTGATACGGATCGGCCGCAGATCATATATAAATTTCGCCCGCAGCCTTATAGAATTTGCCCTGTTCCCACGATTCGCAAAGAGGGATTTATCGAAGAAAATCAAAATCGTCGGCGGCGACCCGCTGGTGGAGCATTTCAAAACGGGCCGCGGCGCGGTGTTGTTTTCGGGGCATTTCGGAAGTTGGGAATTGGTGGGGGCGTATCTGGCGCAAATCGGGCTGCCGATCGACTTTCTGGTGGGAATCCAGAGCAATCGCCGGGTGAATAATCTGATGAACAAACATCGGTCGCTTTTTGGAATCGGATTGATCGAAATCGGAGTTGCCGCCAGAGGGGTATTCGGGGCGCTGAAAAGAGGCAGGGGGGTGGCCATGCTGGCCGACCAAGATGCCGGCGGCGACGGAGTGATAATCGATTTTCTCGGGCGGCCGGCCTCGACCGCCAAAGGACCGGCGGCATTTGCTTTGAAGACGGGCTGCCCGGTTTTTGTCGGAAATTTCGTTCGGATCGGTTTGGACGAGCATGTTCTTTACATGGAGGGGCCGTTGACGATCGAGCCGACCGGCGCCAAAGAGGAAGACATCAGGCGCCTGACCCAAGTCTGCAACGATATTCTCGGTGATTATATACGACGATTTCCCGACCAATATCTCTGGTC
>Ga0209101_1000742_pt1 | contig 26136 bp, 25 predicted proteins | sample ConPoolayeCmetaG_FD_185481 | JGI IMG/M metagenome (GOLD analysis project Ga0209101, IMG submission 185481) | Hot spring microbial mat communities from California, USA to study Microbial Dark Matter (Phase II) - Cone Pool mat layer C metaG... ...
TCCATCCAGGCCCACTTTAAAGTTTTGCTCTTCGTGCTATTTCTTGCTCAACGAGGCGAACATCTCTTCCAAATTTAAGTCTGCTCATTTCACGAATAGCATCCGCCAATTTAAGATTCCTGTTTTTGAGCTGTTCCACAATATTGCTAGAAAGAGCCATGGAAAAAGGAGGTACGGGTTCATTGTGCACTATAGTCTTAATATAAACATGATACTTTTCAATGTTTAGCAAATCGTCCTCGCCAAATGTCGGAGTAAACTCACGAGCTAAATACTGTGCATCAGTAACCCCAACTCTATAAGTAATAATTGTTCCAACATTGCCAAAAATCGCATTTTTTACCTCCTCGTCAATTTGACCTATAAATTGATTTGCGACAGTCAACGAAAGTTTATATTTTCTGGCTTCAGAAAGAATTTGAGCAAAATCCGGAGTAGCAAAATTTTGAAACTCATCAACATACAAATAAAAATCTCTTCTTTGCTCTTCCGGTATATCTGCCCTGCTCATAGCAGCCATTAAGATTCTTGGCACTATGACCAAACCCAAAAAATTAGAATTCTCCTCACCCAATTCTCCCTTTGATAAATTAATAAATAGAAGCTTGCCCTGGTCCATAACATCTCTAAAGTTAAAAGAAGAATGTGATTGACCAATGATGTTGCGGACCATGCGATTTGTAACAAATCGGCCAAATTTGGAAGTGATATAATCCAAGACCTCTGATTTATGAAAGTCTGAAGTTTGCGCAATCTGGTCTGTCCAATAACGGCGGACAATGGGGTCGTCTACTTTTGGCAATAACTCACGAACATAATTTGAGTCCGTCAAAGCTCTCATGACTTCGACAAAAGTGCTACCCTCTTCGGCTAGTACAGTCAAAATCGCATTGCGCACTGCATGTTCAAAACGTGGACCAACAATACCAGTTTTGTAAGGATCAAAAAGCTTGTACATCATATTTATTACTGCCGTTGCCACAAAGTGTTTTTGATCTTCAGTCTTAGCCTCCAAAAGATTAAGCCCCATAGGGCGCAGAGTGTCGCTGGGTCGGAAATATATAACATCTTCAGCCCGTTCGGGAGGAATCATGCCCAAAAGTTCCTCGACTGCATCCCCGTGAGGGTCCATAAAGCACACTCCTTTACCAGATCTGATGTCTTGCAAAATCATACTTTGCAAAAATTTTGACTTGCCAGTTCCTGTCTTTCCTATAATATACATATGCCTTTGGCGATCAATGTCTGATATATATACCGGACGGCGCAAACCCCTGTAAGTGCTTTCACCTAGAAACAATCCCTCTTGCGGTATTTCTGCAGGAGCCGGTGCGGTCTTGGCGTTCAGCCATTTAATATGAGGTGTCGTTACTAATTTGTTTGGAAAATGAAAAATTGTTGCTATCTCTTCCGAATTAAGTACAGATGGATGGTTGCCAAAAAAGTGCAATACCGGCATGTAACGATAAATAAAGTCCTCTACAAAAGCTCCCTTATTTCTTATTGTTCTGGTTGCCAAACTATTATTTTCGCTTGAATATTGAGCAAAAGCGCCGGTAATATTCCCCAAATGCATTTTTGCGGCATCTTCACTGGGAGAAACCACTACAATTCTTATTGATACCTCGAATCCGGGTTTGGAAATCTTATTTTCTACAGCCTCCAAAGTTTTGGGAGACACGGAAAACTTTGCCTTCGTCGGGTCAGATTCTTGTTTTTTAGTTTCTGAAATAAACATTCTGCCTGATTTTTGCCAGCTACTTTCCGTTGGGGCTATCAAAACTTGAATAACAGCAGCCTCCTCCCTACCCATTTTTCCTATTGCTGAAGTAACAGCCGCAAGAGGATCCGTTGGCAACTCCTTGTATGTTTTTAAAGGATAGAAGTCCTCTTTACGCAGTTGAAATGCCTTATAAGCCACTTTGCCATCTTGAGTAAAAATATCATACTCTGGGACTTCTACAATATGAGCGTCAGAATATGCCCCATGAATCTGCTTTTCAATTAAATCGCGCAAATCCCTCGGAACCCATACATAAAATCTTATATCTTCGTGTCTTCCAACAATCTCTAAGGAAATCGTTGGCTGGCTCTTAAAACGCATTGCAAAACCGCTTTTTTTAATTGACGACAATGAAGAAATAAGCTGTTCCATGGCATCAATCTTAACTTCATTATTTCTTGGAACAGTAACTTCCAACAAAACAGAATTAAGAGATTTTTCTTCTCTATCTTTATTTCTAATTTGTAAAAAAATATACCACAAAATACCGGCAAAGAAAGAAAAAAACAACAAAAATGCAAGAATTAATAAAATTAAAGTTACCAAGATATTCGTAAATGATGAAATAGGATTCATTTTTTTATTTTCCTTTACCAAAAAAAATATAAAAACCATCCAGTAGCGCCTTTTTTATTTTTCTAAGCCAATAAACACCAAACCAAGTTTGCGAGTCGCTCGGATTTCCTTTAGCCATTTGCGTAAGGGCTTCCTGATCAGCTACTGGCACATTAAGCGACTTGGTATCATCGGGCGGCAAAGGAAAAGGCTTATCCAAAGGAGTACTTGAAGAGTTCACTAAAGGTTTAGGCTCAACTGAAATAACTTGTACACCCGCATTTTGGACAGTAACTGGAACCTCCGGTACTTGAGGCACTTCGGTAACTTGCTTATCCGGTGGTATTGCCGGAGATGTTTCTGGTAATGCCATACAACTCTATTGTATAACGTTTACTAATTACCTCAAAGAACATTTATTCCTTATTGTTAAATAATAGCACTCCGCGTATATTGATTATAAGGAAGTTGCGTTCTCTTGTTCTGGGTAGTTTGTTTCCCAAACAGGGCCGGGCAGGATTTCTGATTGTTCTGTCTTGGAAGGAAGTGAGGCGTGAATCCTCCGCTGTGCCGCAACCGTATAGCCGGAAAACTAGCAACTTCATAAATCCCGAGCAGGAGCAAAATGATCGGAGAAAGACCAAGTGTCACCGTAGAAAGATTCATTCATAGCTGGAATAGTGAAAATACTAATCCAAGCCGTTTAGTTGCAGAAATTAAAAGCTTATACAATGAAACAAATAGGTACCCAGACAACTACCACTTCAATGTAAAAGATGCTCGTTTAATTGATCCTGAAACAGGAAGGCCGATTTTAGAATTTATTGCACCAGGGCTGGAAATGGAAATTGCCAGAAAACTGGAGAACTGGGCATTTACTACCGACGAAGGCATTGCTTACTGGATAAGCCCTAAACTTGAAGGCATATACCCATGCAATAAAATAATAATCCACCAAATAGCTTATGATTTAAATGGCAACAAAGTTGTTTTAAATTCAGCCATCCTTTTTGACGGAGACATTAAAAGCCCTGAAGAAATAAGAAAAATATTGTTTACAGCACCTGACAGCGAAGACGTGCTTATTAATATTTTGTCTTGGATAGAAAAATTGTCTGGAGAAAAAATTAAAAAATTCGATAAAAACAAAAACTTAACAATTGAAGCAATTGATTTTGCAAGACAGATAATGACCAATGTTGACCCCGGAACGATTGTTAAAACCATGCTGAATTCAGGATTTTTAGGCGATAATCCAATTAGTTGCCCTCTTTCATTTTCTAATCACGCAAGTATTCGCTCATTTATTTTTTTACCCAAAAATAGAGAGGAGAAAAAATTTGTTAAAAAATGCGGCAATTGTGGGGCAGATATCAATGATTTCATTAGCGCAGGTTATGTATGCAAAAGGTGCGGAGGTGTTTACAAAGGATGTTAAGACTTGCCTTTCCAATAAGCCTCCCCGACGCCATATTCATGGTTCGCATCTCGGAAAAGGGTAAATAGCATGTCTGAAAGCCTGTTTAAATATGTCAAAATGTTTGGATTAACTCTTTCTATGTTTGATAAAGCTACAACTCTTCTTTCAGCTTTTCTAGTCATAGCGCGAGCGTACATAAGATGGGTAGCAAACACTGTTCCAGCTGGGAAAACAAAAGTAGTGAGTTTTCTAATTTTAAGGTCAATTTTATCAATTTCTTTTTCCAACTTAGCTGTTGGAGCTTTACTAAATTTTAAATCGCTTCCTGCCAGAATAGAATTTACTGTAAAAAGATTTTCTTGGATACCTTTCAATATTGGAGCATGTGCGTGAATATTGCAAAAAGAAAGACAAATCCCTAAATAAGAGTTTAACTCATCAATTGCCCCAATAGCTTCAATTCGGGTTGAATCTTTTGTAACGCGAGCTTTTTCTCCATTTCCCTGAGATATTAAACCCGTTTTTCCCTTGTCTCCTTTTTTGGTATATATTGGCATTTCAACTATCAAGACTAAAACTTACCACTCCCCTTTGAAGTTTGTCCTTATTATTCTTATAGTTAACAAACTAACATTCAGCATGACCGCAAGAGTAACATTTAGCGCAACCCTCTTCAAAAACCAGAGAATGCTCTCCGCACTCGGGGCATAAGTCAACTTTTGTATCAGGCGGGGTTTGCGATTTATGCAATACAGAAAATTGAGCCTGATTTTGAGTTGCAACTAATTCCAACTCGTTTTGAGTTAATCGTACTTTTTCTTCTGTATAACCATTTATCCTGCCAAAACCAAAATGGGTGGAAATTGCAAGTGAAACTGCATCAGGCAGTGAACGAATCCTGCTATGCCCAAAACCCACAGAACGACGTCCACCTATATCTCGCAATTGTTCTGCAATTTCCAAAGCCCTCTCTTTAGGCGAAAGAGAACTGCGAAACCTCAAAGAAGCTGATATGGTACGCCCTAAAGCCACTGCAAACGCTGAAACATCACTGCCTGCTTTCCCGATATTTATAAACACCTCAAGAGGTTCACCAGCATCGTCACTGTTAATAGTGATAAATGCTGTTCCAACAGGAGTCTTTAATTTGTATGTTGAACCATGAACAACAAACGGTCTATTTATGAGTCTTGCACCCGCCTCTGGAGACACGGGCAATTTCAATTGATCTTGACTATTAATCCGTCCATTATCAACGTGCAATATTTCTTCAGAACTATTTGGCTTTTCAATGCCGTCTGTTTTGATTTTTTCATCCAAAGAATGTTGATTCGGCTCAGGCTTTTTAACACTTTCCAGCACCCCCTCGCGAGAACCATCTCTAAAAAAGGTAATTCCTTTACAGCCCCAATCATAAGCCTTAGTATACAAGTTCTTTACATCTTCCACTGTATAATCATTTGGTGCGTTAACTGTTTTACTTATAGAGCTGTCTGTATATTCCTGCACTTTTGCTTGAACCTTAAGATGATCTTCTGGCCTCAAGTCCATAGCAGAAGCAAAGTAATTAGGAATTTGCTCACCAGGGTGAGAGTTTTTCCATTCTTCGTATAGCGGATGATAAACTGTGTGCTCCCCGGTCCTGTCTTTTCTGACAAATTCAAAATTATAAACCGGCTCAATACCGCTACTTACACCAGCAAGTAGTGAGGTCGTACCAGTAGGAGCCTGTGTTAAAATCACTGCATTTCTAATCCCATTTTTGGCTATTAAATCGCGAATGTCGTCAGGAAGTCTTTTAATAAACCAGCCATTTAAATATTTTTCTTTATCAAATTTCCTAAAAGCACCTTTCTCTGCAGCCAAAAGCGCAGAAGTCCTATATGCTGTGTCCCTTATGGTTTTGTATATTCTATCGATTAACTTTACAGACTCATCAGAACCATAACGAACCTTCATCATTATCAAGGCATCTCCCAGCCCCATTGTGCCCAGACCCGTACGGCGTATATCCATCTGGGATTCGTAAGTTTGGGGATAAAAATAGAAATTGGCGTCAATCACATTATCCATAAAGCGCATAGCCACAGCTACATCCTTCTCCAAAGAATTGTAATCAAACTCACCGTCTTTAACATAAGCAGTCAAATTCATGGCTCCCAAGTTACAGACAGCCCAAGCCCCTAAAGGCTGTTCACCGCAAGGGTTAGTGCAAATTAGCTTCTCAAAATAATAGGTATTGCTTCTTTTGTTAGATCTCTCAATGAAATGAAGTCCCGGTTCAGCGGATTTCCAAGCAGCCTCGGCAATCATGTCCCAAATTTTCCTTGCTTTTACGGTTTTATAAACCTTCAATTTTCCACCATTTTTAATCCATTTTTCAATATCTCCATCCCACTCTCTATCATACCTTTCGCTTCCCACCTCTTCAGGGAAAACCAAATCCCAATCTTCGTTGGATTTAACAGCTTTCATAAACCTATCAGTCACGCAAACTGAAAGATTAGCGCCGGGAATTTTCGTCAAATCTTCTTTTACCCTAATAAACTCTTCCACATCTGGGTGCCAGTCGTTAAGCATAAGCATCAAAGCACCTCGACGACTCCCTCCTTGCTGAATAACGTCGTGGTTAGCGGTTGAATAAAGAGATGCCCAGTTAACAGGGCCGGAGCTTGTTCCATTTACCTTCCTGACCCTTGCACCTCTTGGACGGAGCGTTGAGAGGTTTACCCCCACACCGCCAGCCCTTGACTGAATTTCTACAGTTTGAGTTATATTTTCCATTATTCCCTGCCTTGAATCTGGAGGAGATGGAATAACATAACAATTAAAAAAAGTTACCTCATACCCAGTTCCCGCTCCAGAGAGTATTCGCCCGGCGGGCACAAATTTAAAATCACGCATGACATTGTAAAATTTCTTTTCCCATTTTTTTTGAAGAGTCTTATTTTTTTCAAATTGAGAAATCCCTCTAGCAACCCTTGCCCACATTTGTTCCGGGTATTGCTCCCTGGGTTGACCTTCATCATCTTTTAAAGAATACCTGTCAAGAAACACTGTTTTTCTTAGACCATCAAGTTCAGTTTTTGAATCTATACTATCTTCGTTGAAATAAAAAAGCATTGATTTCCTTTTGTCTTTAAAATCTCCATCAATGGTTTTGTCTTTAGCTATATTCTTTAACATAATAATTGATTTTGCCGTTTAAAAAAAACTAACCTAAAGATATCAGGAAAACTTTAAGATTGCATTTTCAAAATCCTCTAAATCAGAAAATTCCATATAAACACTTGCAAATCTAAGCCAAGCGACTTTGTCTATTTTTTTCAATTTTCTCAAAACCGACATTCCAATCAATCTAGACGAAATTTCTTGTTTTTCTTTCTTAAGCATCTCTCTTTCCACTCTTTCTACGATTTCTTCAACTAAATCTAAACTAACAGGGCGTTTTTCAATTGCTCTAAGAATACCTTGCTTTATTTTATCTCTTTCATAAGGCTCTCTTTTGCCATCTTTTTTAATAACCCACAACACACTTTTTTTCGCTCGTTCATAAGTGGTAAAGCGTTTATTGCACTTATCACACTTGCGACGCCTGCGAACTGCCCTTCCCTCTTCAACTGTCCTGCTTTCCAAAACCTGGGAATCAGTACTTGGACAAAAAGGACATTTCATTGTAAATTAAACAACTACTATCTGCAGTAGACCATTACAATAAACTACACTACATCTAGTTTGTCAACCGTAAAATAATGTATCAAATTATGCCAACAAATGGGGTGGCTAAAATGGGTATTCTGGCGGATTTAGACCTTGCTTAATTAGCTCGGGGATAGAACCTTCATAAATCGCCTTGGGTATATCTAATATTTCTACTACCACTGCGCGCCCGTCTTCTGGTGTGCGAACTAGGACCGATTCTAAAATTTCCCTATGCTTTAAAGAAGCTAATGAAATTCTGTACAATAGTTGACCATTTTTTTGGCCGTTACTTTCAGACAGAGCCGTATCGTAGCTCTTTCTTAAGTACTGTTCTGCTTTTTGAAACACAACAATACTCTCTTCTATCTTGCCCTTATTAAGCATGCGAAGGCCAGCAACCAACCTTGCGTCTGCATTTTCAAGATAATCTTGGGCATTTTTATCAAACCTATCAAAAACAGCTTGAAAAAACCAAAAAGGGCTTTCGGGAGTCAAAAGTGGATCTGGAAGAAGATAATCTACTTCAACTTTGTTGAAGCTTTCAGGAGCTGGAGATGGAGATAGACTAAAAGCGTATTCTATTGAAGCTGATTTTAAAAATGAAACAAGAAGTATTATAAATGAAACAAAAAAAACCGGCAAAAAAATAAGCCTTTTTTCCATTCGGTAAATAAAATATTAAGCGCAATCGCAAAAAAAGTCAAAGTTTTGGTAATTGTTAGTTACAACAAAGTAATTTGCCTTATTTTTGCATACTAACATAATGTCAACACAAATTAACAAAAACAAAATAGTTTATCTATACAATATTATCGGCCATTGCCAAAAGACATGCAAAAGTATGGGTGCCAAAATATTTCTTGTGCGTAAAAATACTATGGTAGTGCCCATTGAAAACAAAAATATAACAGCCAAGTAAATCAAAAGTGAAATAAAATCAATTCTCCAATCAAAAATTGCTATAGGTAAATGAATCAAAACCCAACCCAAGCTAACTGTCAGGCCAGCTCTCCATTCATTTTTAATTACTTCAATTAAACGCGAAAGAAGATATCCCCTAAATGCAAGCTCTTCAGAAACAGCAGTAATGAAAGAAAGTAATAAAGCTCCTAAAAATGTAACTTCGCGAAAACTGTTATCAAAATAAAAACCTTTATATTTCAAATAATTTACAATCAAAGCAAGAAAGCTAAACACAAAACCCAACCCTATGGCAAAATAAGCTGTTTTAAAAAGATTGTTAAACAAAAATCCAACACTTGAGACGCTTGCTTTTTCTTTTTTTAAAAATATGAATAAAGGAGCTAACCAAACAATAGGTTTTATTATTAACTCCTCAAAGGGCACCGGCGCCTGAAACAAAAGTCTATAAAATCCCCAAACCACAAACAAATAAGCATAATAGGTAATTGAATGTTTCAAAATGATTACTCTTTTTTTCATTTAATAATTTCACAAACAGAAAAAAATTCATCAATTGCTGAAATTATCATCAATAATTTCTCTACGGCTTCTGCGTGTGTTAAAGTGTTTTTCTTACCCGGGAACCAATGAAATGTTTGGTTCCTAGACTCTTTCCAAGTTGTCCACAACTTATCTGGCAAATCACGTCCTTTGCAATACTTTGCAAGCTTTGCATAAACCCAATCATTGTTTTTGTATTTTTCCTCTAAATCCGGATTTAAAGATTTGCCAATTCTAAAATTTTTACCATAAAATTCATCTTTGCCTATCAAACCCATATCCAAAAAAACAATCTTCAAAAAACCTTCATATGCTTTGGCCGCAGGAAACACTATGAAAGAATAATCATGCAATCTATCGCTCCACTGGGCCGACATATCGGACAGCCTAAAAGAAAGCTCTAAGCCTTCTTGTAAATCTTTTGAAAGATAATTCCACCAATGTTTGCTTTTAATTTTCATTCTGAATCAATATTACAGTATAATCCGGATATGACCAAGAAAAACATTGAAAAAATAATCAAAATACGAGGGAAAAAGAAGCAATTAACCAAAGTCAAATCTGCTCCTGTTGTTCAATACAAATCTAAAAAAGGTGCTTCTATCAAAAAAATAGGCAGAAAAATCTTAAAAGGCAAAAAGTCAAAAATAATAATTGTTTTAATAGCCCTTGTTTTTATGCTGAATGTCTGGCTTTTCTGGGGCATTCCATTAAACAGTGAGTTTAATCAAAACGCGCCAGTATCAACCAAAATATATGACAGGGATGGAAAACTAATTTATGAAATTTTTGCAGACAAAAGACGTACGCCAGTTCAACTAGAATCTCTACCTAATCATGTAATTCAAGCCACAATTGCAATTGAAGATAAAGATTTTTACAAACATCCTGGTTTTTCACTTAACGGTATTGCAAGAGCTCTTTACAAAAACATTTTTCTTAAAAAACTAGAAGGTGGCTCTACACTTACCCAACAGCTTATTAAAAACGCATATCTTACTCCAGAAAGGACTATTAGAAGAAAAGCTCAAGAGCTAATTTTGTCGCTTTTGCTTGAAGCAAGACATTCAAAAGCAGAAATTCTTGAACGATATCTAAACGAAATCCCTTACGGCTCAACAGCTTATGGGATTGAGGCGGCTAGTCAACTTTACTTTGGTAAAAAAGCCAAAGATCTTACTCTCTCCGAAGCTGCTCTTTTGGCAGGATTAACCGCAGCACCATCTCGATACTCCCCTTTTGGAAGTAAACCAGAACTTGCAAAAGCCAGGCAAGAAACTGTTCTTAAAAGAATGGTGGAAGACGGATACATAAGCCAAGAAGAAGCTGAAATTGCCAAATCAGAAAGTCTAAATTATAAAGAACCTGAACCTCTGTCTGCTCCACACTTTGCCCTCTGGGTCAAAGAACAACTAGCTGACGCTTATGGACAAGCAGTAGTTGAAAAAGGCGGGCTTAGAGTCACGACAACTTTAGACTTAGACCTTCAGGAATTTGCCCAAAAGAAAGTAGCGGAAGAAATATCAAATTTATCTTCATATCAAGTTAAAAACGGGGCAGTTTTTGTGATTAAACCAAATACTGGCGACGTTCTTGCAATGGTAGGAAGCAAGGATTACAACGCCAGTGACGAAGATGGCAAGGTTAACATCATTTTTTCTTTAAGACAGCCGGGAAGTTCAATTAAACCACTAAACTATGCTTTGGCATTGCAAAACAAGAAAATTACAGCCAGCACCCCTCTGGCTGATATTCCTACTTGTTTCAAGGTTGACGGGCAAAAAACATATTGCCCACGAAACTACGACGGACAATTTCATGGAGCAATCCAAGTGCGTTTCGCATTAGGCAATTCTTTCAATGTGCCAGCGGTGAGAGTTTTAGCCCTTAATGGAATAGAAGAGTTTATAGATTTTGCCCAAAAAATGGGTATTTCCACTTTTGGCGATTCAAAAAGATATGGATTGTCGTTGACTTTGGGAGGCGGGGAGGTAAAGCCTTATGATATGGCAGTTGCTTTTGCAACTCTAGCAAACCAAGGAGTAAGAAAACCAATTTCTGCTTTTATCAAAATTGAAGACTGGAAAGGAAATGTGCTTTTTGAAAGAAAACCACCTGAAGAGATTGATGGGGTTCGCGTATTAGATCCGGGTCCGGCTTTTATAATCTCACACATCCTTCAAGATAACAATGCTAGAAGTTTGGCATTTGGAACAAGATCTTATCTAAATGTTCCCGGTCATCCAGAAGTATCGGTTAAAACTGGAACCACAAATGACATGCGAGACAATTGGACCATTGGTTATACGCAACAAGCGTTAGTTCTAACTTGGGTAGGCAACAACGACAACTCTCCAATGAGAGGTGCAGTATCGGGAGTTTCAGGTGCATCACCTATCTGGAACAAAGTAATGAAGGAGGTTTTAGACAAAACAGAGACAGGTTTTTATTACAAAAACGAGCGAGGCCACTCGTGGCCAAAACAGCCATCAGAAGTTATAGGAGCAACTGTATGTGCAAACACAGGGGCAGTACCAAACGAACACACAATAGATTGTCCCACACGATATGAATACTTTCTAGAAAACACAGTGCCAGAAATAAACGCAACAAGAAAGGATATTTTAGTTTTCAATGACACAGGCTCACCAGCAGGCGAAAACGCCCTGCCCGAACAAGTGCATTTTGAAAATCACTTAATAATGTATGATCCTTTAAAAACCATGATTTGCCTTGATTGTTCAGGGCCAATGACCCAGTCAATATTAAGATACCCACTAATTGAATAAATACTGTATCCTATTTTAAATATATCCCCCATAGTTATTTGCAATAGTCACAAACTAGCCTAAAAACATACTCCTGAAAAAATTTTTCCTTCCTATAAGCTTTAAATTTTAGTTATAATATTTAGAGTGGTTAGAATTGTTAGAAAAATAGGAACTCCATTTTTTTATATTCTAGTAATCTTAATCATTTTTTTAGCATTTTTGTTTAAGATAACTGCAAAATCCAGAATTTTGATAACATTTTTGATAACTTTCACCATACTTTTAAGCACAGTAGTGCTTTTTTGGATTATTTTGATTAAAGATCTGCCTCCTCCAGAAGCATTAACCAAGCGCAGTATTGATATTTCCACAAAGATATATGACAAAAACGGCAAATTGCTTTATAACATTTATAAAGATAAAAACAGAACCCTAATTAAACTTTCAGATGTTCCTATCCATGTCCGTTTAGCAACAATAGCCGCCGAGGATGCCGATTTTTACAACCATCGCGGAATTTCGCTAAAAGGGATAACTAGAGCAGCTTACAAGTTAATACGTGATAAAAAAATTACAGGCGGATCAACCATTACCCAGCAACTTGTTAAAAACGCATTTTTGTCTCCAGATAAAACTATAACAAGAAAAATACGGGAAATTTTTATTGCTTTGGCGGTTGAACAAAAATACACAAAAGATGAAATATTGGAAATGTATTTAAACGAAGTAAATTATGGAGGCACGGCTTACGGCATACAAGAAGCTGCACGTCAATATTTCGCCAAAAATGCTAAAGAATTAACACTTCCTGAAGCCGCACTGCTGGCGGGCCTTCCTAAGAGCCCCACTCTTCTTTCTCCGTTTGGGCCCAGACCCGAAGCTAGCTTGGCTAGACAAAAAGAGGTTTTAAATCTTATGAGACAAGCAGGTTTTATTTCCGATACGCAACTTACTCGCGCCAACAATGAAGAAATACGCTTCACATTAGACAAAAACAAAATAAAAGCACCGCATTTTGTAATGTTCGTTAAAGATATATTAGCGCAAAAATACGGCGAAGAGTTTGTTCAAAAAAGCGGGTTAGAAGTTACGACAACTCTGGATTTAGATTTGCAAGATATGGTCCAAGAAATTGTTACCAAAGAAATACAAAAGCTTAAAAAACTGAATGTAACAAACGGAGCCGCGTTAGTAATAGAACCTCAAACAGGAGCGATTTTGGCAATGATTGGTTCTTCCGACTATTTTGACAAAGAAAATAATGGACAAGTTAACGTTACTCTAAGACCAAGACAGCCAGGAAGCTCAATAAAAGTTGTAAATTACGCTTATGCTCTTTCGCATGGAATGACAGCCGCAACTATTATTGAAGATTCTCCTTCAGTATTTAATATTCCAGGACAGGCTCCATATATACCAAGAAATTATGACGGAAAGTTCAGAGGTAAAATTACTTTACGCAGTGCGTTAGCTGAAAGTAGAAATATCCCAGCAGTTAAGGTCCTTTCCCAAATTGGAATAAGCAACATGATTGAAACTGGTAAAAAAATGGGGATTTATAGTTGGAAAGATCCTAAAAATTATGGTCTTTCCCTCACTCTCGGAGGCGGAGAGGTTAGTTTATATGAACTTGCAAATGTATATGCAACTCTTGCCAACTATGGTAAAAGACCTGAACTTTATCCAATTCAAAAAATAACTGACATAAACGGCAATATTATCTATGAGCACACAATTAAAAGTATTCCAGCAATTGACCCAAGAATAGCCTTTATTCTTACTGATATTTTGAAAGACAACCAAGCTCGAGCACCAGCTTTTGGTATGCACTCCAATCTAGTCATACCTAATCATCGTGAAATCGCGGTTAAAACCGGCACATCTAATGACCTCCGAGACAATTTAACCGTTGGTTACAACCAAAAATTTTTAGTAGCGGTGTGGGTTGGAAACAACAATAATACACCAATGAGCAGAATAGCCTCCGGATTAACAGGTGCTTCTTCCATATGGAATAACATTACTAGTTTACTTGTTGCAGAAACTGAAAATCATCCATGGGATGTGCCTGAAGGACTTATACGCAAAAAAGTTTGCATGCAGGAAGAATGGTTTTTAGTTGAGAACAGCAACATTAAATGCCGCCAGTTTGAAAGAGGTGAACTAACGCGGCAATCTCCGGAATAAGCTTATTAGCTTCTGACTCAACAATCCCTTTGCTCATAACAACCAACACATAAGGATCGTCGGCAAAAACTATTCCTGCGTCATTAATAACATGCACCTCTCTGCCAAATTTGTGAGCAACTTGAACATCTGTAATGCCGGCGGCCAGCCAGTCTTCATATATTGTATCCGTTAAAGATTTAAGAATTTCGTCACGATAAGGCCTTTCTACAATTCTTTTTTGCCAAAGATTGCGGAAAAATATTCCAATATCACGCGGTGTGGTCAGATTCTCCTCTAAAGAAGTATTAAGCAAACCAATCTCTTTTATATATTCTTCCATAAAATTCTTACCCAAAAGTTTCAGAGATAGGTTATAGGCATTATTGTCGCTTCTTTTACCCATTGCAAAAACCAATTCACGATATGTATATTTTGATTCTCCAGCATTTTCGTTTAAGTCCAAATTGCCACTTTCATGTTTAAAATAAATCGCACTCATTACTGGAAGTTTTATCAAAGATGCGGCTTGAAATAACTCATCCTCATAAATGCCATAATTTTCATCGTTGGTTAAATCAACTACATAAAGGCCATAAACCCCCGATGCTCCTTTGGTAAGCTGGTTCACTTCATCAATTACCACCCTAGGGTCACGACTTGGCTTTCTGCTATCAAAAACATAGGTCTCTTCCAATACCGCTTTAGGAAGAGCTAGCCGCGGAAGCCCCGGAAGCTTCCACTCTCTTGCCTTCAAAGATAAAAACAAAGCTGTTACAACTGTAACAACAAATACCAGAAAGACCATCAACCGCTCCTTTTTCCCCCATGGTTTTGGGGGTTCCTCTCTGCGCCTTTTTCTTCTTGTAATAACTTCTTTTGAGCTTTTGGTTAAGGATTCCTCTTGTTGCGAAAACCTGCGTTTAAAAAATCTCATAGCAGACATATTTTATAACGTACCGGTTTATTAATGAAGCTATATACGTCTTCTTTCCCACACTATCTCATTGACAATATTTTCAGGTTTTTTACCATTCAAAACATCAAGAATCGCATCTACTGACTGTAATCCCATCTTATTTCTTGCCTCCCAAGTTGCACTGGCAATATGAGGCGTAAGTATGACATTCTCCATTGCAATTAGTTCGGGATTAATATTTGGTTCATTGTCAAAAACATCCAAACCCGCCCCGCCCACAATGCCCGCCCGAAGCGCGTCCACCAAATCGCCCTCATCAACAACAGAACCTCGCGCGGTATTAACCAGAATTACTCCCCGCTTCATTTTGGCAAATGCATCTTTATTAATCATGTGTCTAGTTTCATCGGTCAAAGGCACATGAAGTGAAATAAAATCACTTTCAACGTAAAGGCGTTCAAGCTCCGCAAATTCAACACCAAGCTCACTTTCAACTTTAGGATCGGGTGTTCGCTTGTTATACAAGACTTTCATACCAAACCCTTTTGCTCTCCGCGCTGTCATTTCGCCTATTCTGCCCATTCCCACTATCCCTAAAGTCTTTCCGAACATATTTGTGCCCAAAAATATCCCGGGCTCCCAGCCCCTATATGCCCCGCGTTTTGTAGATTCATCCGCTTCCACCACTCTTCTTGCCAATGCCAGCATCAAGGCCCATGCATGCTCTGCAACCGACTCATTCACCTCATCGCTTGGAGTATTTGTAACTATTACTCCTCTTTCGGTCAGCTCATCTACTTTAATATTGTCAAAACCAACAGCGTAATTAGAAACAATTTTCAACTGCGGACCAATAGCATCTACTACTTCACCATCAATTTTGTCGGACAACAATGAAAGAACTGCGTCACATCCTTTGGCGCCCTCCAAGAATTCTTCCGGAGTTAAAGTCCTATCAAATTCGGAAACATAAACTTCATTGGCTGAACCAAAAAGTTTGTTTAATGCTTCCCCTGGAATTCTTCTGGAAACAAATATTTTCATTTTTTAATCAAAAACAAGACAATTTTATTTTATAATATTTTTGGTCAAAACTCTTCAGGCCTGATTCCAGCACTATCTGCTCTAGCAAGCCAAACAGCAATATCTCTTTGATACAAAAGTCCTTCTTGAGGGCCAACATATCCAATTACAGAAGTTGAATTAAGCATCCCCCAAAGCATAGCTTCAGGCATAGTTTTGCCGTTTATAGACGCAGATAAAATTCCAGTGCTTGTAGCATCTCCTGCACCGGTTCTTTCAACAGCTTCTACAGGGAATATGCCCAGCTTATAAAACTTATCTCCATCAAAGGCAAAACTGCCGTTTTTCCCGTCTGTCAAAACTACTTTTTTAGGACCAAGAGCAAGAATACTAGTAATTAAATCCTTTTCCTTGCCAAAACTATGGCTAAAACCTGAAATTTTCTCACATTCCTCACGATTTGCAATAAAAATTTCAGTTCTTTCAAGATAGGGTCTCATCCATTCTGTACCTTTGGCTATCTGGCGCCCACCCGGATTAAAAACTAATTTAGGCTTGCAATTGTCAAGCCATACAAGGACTTTATTATAATAAGTCTCAAAGCTTTCTCCAACAGAAGTCAAATAAGCCCATTCAGACTCGCAAGCACTTACAAAATCTGGAAAAGGCGGCTCTCCCGGAGGATAATAACTCAAAATAGTTCGTTCACCCTGATAGTTAATAACCGCACCAAAACCAGCAGGAACACCGGGGGTTTGAGATATATAATCTACACTAACTCCTTGTGTTTCAAGCTCACGCTTTGCATAATTACCCATAACCCCTTCACCAACTTCTGCAACAAGCAAACTTGAAATTCCCATACGCTTTGTGCCTACAGCCACATTTGCCCCATTGCCTCCAAGAAGAAATTTAACCGACCTCATGGGGATTTTACTTGCATATGAAAGCTCCAAAACGCACTTTTGGGTATTTATATCGCAAAAAGTTTCTGCTTTATCATCCGGCAGAGTCAAAAACGCATCAATTCTAGCTGAACCGAAAATTACTAATTGATTCATAAAATTAACAATCTCACTTATATCTTAATATTAAAATATTAAAACACTAAAAATTAAAAAGGTGCCTGATTAACCTTTAAGACAAACAAAAGACATCAGCACATTCCTCGCCTAGCCTCTGCATCTGCTTTTGCTGTCTTATAAAAAACCTCTTGCGCCTTTTGCCAATTATCACCATTACCCCGCCAAGTATTAATAACTTCATCCTGAAGAGCCCTTCCAAAAGAGAAAGATAATGCCCAAGGGCAGTCCTTTTTGTTTCTATTTAACTCACAAAGGTTTCTGGTGGCTTCTGTAGTGCTTTGACCACCTGACAAAAAGACTATTCCGGGAACATCGGCTGGAACAGATTTTTTAAATACTTCAAGAGTCAAATTGGCTATTTCCTCGGGTGATGACTTATTTTCAGCATTTTTGCCTGAAATAACCATATTTGGCTTAAGAAGAATACCTTCCAAACTTACCCTGTTAATAAAAAGCTCTTCAAAAAGCTCATCTAACACCAATGCCGTAACGATACTACATTGTTTTATATCGTGATTACCATCCATCAGGACTTCTGGTTCAACAATCGGCAGAAGACCTGCTTCTTGGGCAAAAGCGGCATATCTTGCCAATGCATGACAATTAGCATGAATTGCACCTTTTGTAGGGAGACCGGGACCAATAGTGTAAACCGCCCTCCATTTAGTAAACTTGGCCCCTAACTGGCTATATTCCTCAAGTCTTTCCCGTAACCCATCAAGCCCTTCTGTTACTTCTTCACTTCCAAAACCTGCTAAAGGAACTTTCCCTTTGTCTACTTTTATTCCGGGGAGTATGTCTTTATCATTTAAAACTTGCACAAAACTTCTTCCATCGCCAGCATGTTGGCGAATTGTTTCATCATACATAATAACTCCACTTATAAACTCTTCCACGCCTGGTGTGGTAAAAAGAAGTTCGCGATAAATACGGCGGTTCTCCTGTGTATTCTCTACTCCCGCTTTATCAAAGCGCTTTTGAATAGTCGCCAAACTTTCATCTGCGGCAAGGATACCTTTGTTATCAGCAACTAACTTTTTCGCAATATCATTAAGAAGAGACATTATATAAATTTAACACAAATTAATAACTTTTTCTTTGAATTGCTTTCTTTGCCAATTCCGCTATATCAGAAAATCTTAGATTGTGTTTTTTTATTAATTCAGACGGCTCTCCAGACTCTCCAAATGCATCTTTTACTCCCACAAATTCCATAGGTACAGGATAATTTTGGATAAGCACCTCTGCCACCGCGCTCCCCAAACCTCCCGCAACTTGATGTTCCTCCACAGTTACAATTGCGCCGGCTAGTTTCGCAGCCTTTATAATTGACTGTTTATCTATCGGTTTTATTGTATGACAGTTAATTACAAGGGAGTTAATTTTGCTTGCAGATAATTTCTTTGCTGCCAAAATGGCTTCATACAACAGAGGTCCGGCAGCAATAATAGCAACTTGAGGATCTTTGTCCTCCCAAAATACTTCTGCCCTCCCAATTTTAAAAGGGGTCTTGGGCGTGGTTATAACCGGAGTATTCTCGCGAGCAAAGCGAAGATATGTCGGCCTTCCGTTAAAGGCGGCCTCGCAAGTCGCTTTTCTTGCTTCCTCGGCATCGCAAGGATAGACAACCACCATATTGGGGATTACTCTCATGGTAGCAATATCTTCCAAAGCTTGATGAGTAGCTCCATCTGGGCCAACAGAAACACCGGCATGACAACCGGCAATTTTTACAGGTACGTCATTAAGAGCTATCGTTGTGCGTATCTGCTCCCAATTCCTGCCGGGAGAAAACGCAGCATAAGAAGCAATGAAGACAATCTTGCCGTAATTTGCCATACCACTTCCTACAGTTGCTAAAAGCTGTTCAGCAACGCCTATTTCAACAAAACGATTAGGAAACTTTTCTTTAAACCAAGAGGTACGAGTTGAATCAGTAAGATCTGCCGATAGCGCAACTACACGCTCGTCTTGTTCGCCTACCTCCACCAATCCCTTACCATAACCATCACGTGTGGCCAGCATTCCTACATTTTTGTCAAAAAGATTTGGATTTAGATTTAAAGATTTGCTAAGCATAATCTAAAGATTTCTGATTACCAATTTTTAATTGACATAAATAAACACAAACACCCAATTAGTTCAATTTTATCCTTATTCGTGTTCTCCCTTTATCTTCCCTCCTAGACTGCGAAGTTCATGCAAAGCCCTTCTGGCTTCTTCTTCATTTGGTGGTTTGCCATGCCACTCATACATGTTTTCCATAAAACCTACTCCCTTACCCGGAATTGTATGGCAAATAATTACTGTAGGTTTTTCATAGACAGCGCGAGCGTGGCCAACAGAATCTATTATTTCTTCCATATTATGGCCGTTTATGTGCAGAACATGCCAATTAAAAGCTTCATATTTTGCCCCCAAGGGTTCAAGCGGCATAACATCTTCTGTATAACCATCTATTTGGATATTATTTCTATCTACCAAAAGAGTTAAATTGCTAAGCCTGTTTTTCCCGGCAAACAAAACAGCCTCCCAATGATTTCCAGAGTTGTGTTCACCGTCGCTACAAATACAGAAGACCCTAAAACGCCTATTGTCCATTCTTGCAGCCAACGCGTACCCTGCAGCCTGCGCAAGACCGGAACCCAAAGGGCCAGAGGTTGTTTCAAGAGATAGCATTTTTTTGCGCTCTGGGTGCCCTTGCAACGGAGAACCAAGTTTTCTTAATTTTTTAAGCCAAGAGCGCGGAAAATAACCTGCGTGGGCCATCACCGCATAACGAACCGGTACTATATGGCCATTTGAAAGAAATAGTCTATCTCTGTCTTCCCACATCGGATCTAGCGGATTGTGGTTCATAATATTAAAATAAAGAGCAGTAAACACATCTGCCATCCCCAGTGGTCCGGCAGAGTGCCCTGATCCCGCCGCGAGAAGCATCTTTATTATATCTTTTCTTACTTCGATGGCCTTTTTTTCCAGCTCAACCAAGGAGAGTTTTTGCATAGTTTAAGACTATCACATTAAGTTGCTTCTTTGTAAGCTTTTATATTTTTTTCTAAATTTCCATCAAAAATCCTTGTGCCAATCACCAGTTCGTCTGCTCCTAATTGACTTAATGTTCCTGCTAGGCTTGGTGTAATCCCGCCATCAAGTGCAATTTTATAAGGGGACTCATCTGTCGATCTGATTTTGATTAACCTTTCAACTTTTGGTTTAGCCGCATCATGAAATTTTTGTCCTCCAAAACCAGCTGGAACGCCCATTACCAGTATGATATTGCAATCTAAAAGAAACTTTTTTTCTATTGCCTCGACAGAGGTACCAATGTCAAAAGCTAGACCCGGATAAACACCAGCCTCTGTCACATTACGGATAAATTGGCCAATATCTGTCATCATTTCAACTTGACCTATAATCCTGTCTCCCCCCGCGCGCACACATTTTTCAACCCAATTAACAGGTTCATCTACCATTAAATGGAAATCCAAAAGCAAATTATGCTCGAGACCATTAAAAACACTTGGGTCAATGGTTTTGTTATTCGCAAAAACTCCATCAACAATGTCAACATGCAAGCGCTTAACAACTCTATCTGCCTTTGAGACAAGCCTGCAAGCTTCTTGGGGATTATTGGTTAAAATAGCAGGAATTATATCCATTAATTTTTCCGTTCAAAATAGTTTCTGATTAACCTAAAACCTCTAACAATCGAGCACAAGAACAAATCATTGGCACTTTTTTGAAAAACCAAAAGAGCAAAACTCCCAATCTAATTTTGATGCGATAAAGTAATTGGATCTGTTGGGGCAGTTTGAATATCTAACGTTCTGCCCACTCTAATCACCTGTTCAACAAGTCTATTAGAATAACCCCATTCATTGTCATACCAAGCAAAAACTTTTAGCATATTACCTGCTACCAATTGAGTCAGGCTTAAATCAACAATAGCCGACTCGCTTCTTCCAATAATGTCACTGCTAACCAACGGCTCTTCAGACACAGCGAGAATTCCTTTGTACAGGGCATTCTCAGCTGCTTTTCTGAAGGCATTATTCACCTCATCAATGCTAACTACCTTTTTTAAAAGAAAAGTAAAATCGGTTATTGAGCCAGTAACAACCGGTACTCTAAGCGCCATGCCGTCAAAAAGACCAGTCAACTCTGGTATAGTTTCTGTTGTTGCAATAGCCGCACCAGTTGTAGTAGGGACTATGTTTACTGCCGCAGCACGAGCACGCCGAAGGTCTTTATGAGAATTATCCTGCAAGTTTTGATCATCTGTATAGCTATGAATAGTAGTCATCATTGCTTTTTCAATCCCAAAGTTGCTGTGAATCACTGAAGCCACCGGAGCTACACAATTTGTAGTGCAGGAAGCATTTGAAATAACCATCCCCTCACCTTTGTAATCGTTAATACCCAAAACATAAGTGCCAACATTGCCGCCTTTTGCAGGAGCTGAGATAACTACTCTTTTAGCACCGCCTTTAGCGTGTTTTTTTGCATCTTCTTCGCTTACAAACTTGCCGGTTGATTCAATTACCACATCCACACCGTATTTGCCCCATGGAATTTTATCCGGCTCTCGTTGTGCCAAAACTATAGTTTCACGCCCTCTCACTTTTAATTTACCAATTTCAGGATTCTCTTCTGTTGCCTCTTTAGGGTCTTTTAACTCCTCGGAGTATACCTCATGTTCAAACTTCCTATACATTGTGTCGTAATTAACCAAGTGAGCCCAACCGGCAACAGACATTGAGCCAGAGGTATTAACAACAACAATTTCAAGTTCATCAAAATGCTTCAGTGTTGCTATTCGATAAGCTAGTCTGCCAATTCTTCCAAAACCATTAATACCCATTCTTATCATAAATTCATCCTACTGAAATAATCAATTTTTGTAAAGCAAAAACTCTCGGAAATCATTTAAGAAAGGATATAAATGATCATTTCTTTCTTTTTTAACTATTTTTATTTTAGGATTTAATTTACGAATATATTTTTCAACCTCTTCAAAGGACATTAATGGGTCATTAACATTCTGAAAAACTATAATGCTTTGGTCTTTTAAATTTGAAAGCTTGCTATAAGCTTCATTTTTAAACGGCAATCCGCAGAGGACTAATTTATTAACTTTTATGTTTTCCAATAAAAACATAGCAACCAAAGTGCCGATTGATTTTGCAAGTATACAAACTTCCTCTTTTATATGACTTAGAATACTGTCAGCCTCATCTTGGATGGAAAAATCTTTTTTATCCCCTGTATTCCAATGCTTCCACTTGTGGACATATACGTCAAAATCGTTAGTTAAATATTCAGATACTTCTTGCGACCATTTTTTGTTATTTAAGGAAAAGCCGGGAAGTATCATTAATTTCATTTCAATGCTTCAATACCGGGCAGAGATCTTTTAGAAAGAAACTCAAGCATAGCCCCGCCTCCTGTACTAATCCAATCAAATTTATCTGTAATACCAAAAAGGCTTGCCGCCGCTTCGCTGTCTCCGCCACCCATAAGCTTAAATGCTGAAGAATTGGCAACGGCTTCAAACACCTCCCTTGTTCCTTGTCTATGCCCCTCTTCTTCATATTTACCAAGAACCCCCGCCACAATAATCGTTCCAGCAGAAATAATTTCTTTTTTAAAAGCTTCTATGGCATGTATGGTAATGTCTTGCCTGTCTGCAATTAAATTTGCAACAACCACCCTTTCATTTGCCCTTAGAGGAGAGTCATCCTCTAAATAATCAGGCAATCGCCCTCCCACGAGGATTTTGTCCGCAAAGCCAAGAAAGTTTTGAATATATTGAATCTTATCTTTTTTAATTCCGCTAATCATTGCAACAACCGGCCTTATAGGATCTTCTAAAACTTGAGATAGTTTTTCAACCTCTTGAGCAAACCTTAAACCGGCTGACTTCGGCAATAGCCTTGGTATTCCAACAATTGAAGCATGGCTGCGATGCGAAGTCGCAAAAGCCTCGTTCACATAAATATCCGCAAAGCTAGATAATTTAGCGGCAAATTCTAAATCGTTTTTTTCTTCTCCTTCGTTCATGCGAACGTTTTCCATCAGAACAATCCTACCGCTAAAATTTTCAACAGGAGGCATACCCTCAACAAAAGCAATCTCCTCGCCAATGAGTTCAGAAAGTTTGTTTTTTAGAATTTTTGTAGAAACCGTTTTTTCCGGTCCTTCATATTTTCCTATATGACCCAAAATCAAAATTTGCTCAGCTCCTCTTTCTAATGTGTATTTAAATGTTGGAACACAATTCCTAATTCTCGAATCATCAAGAATTGCTTCTTCTTCAAAAGGAACATCAAGATCAGCTCTGATTAAAACCCTCTTACCAAAAAAATTTATAGAATCCAAATTTATAACATTCATTTAATTAACCGCTTCAATGTTTTTTATGTCTTCTATTCTTTTTTTGTGTCTTAATTTACCTGAAAAATTAGTAGTGAGAAAAGAATTTACCATGTCTTTTGCTTCGGATTCACTGGTATAATCCGCGGCTAAAACTAAAACATTAATATCATCATCCATCCTTCCGGCAGAAACTTGTTTCTCGCTTTTGCCAAGACCGGCCCTTATACCATCAAATTTATTGGCCACAATATTAACTCCAATTCCGGAGCCGCAAATCAAAATTCCCATTCCACCACCACCTACAACTTCCAAAGCAACCTTTTGGGCGTAAAAAGTATAATCATCTTTTGGGTTGTATTCATAAGCTCCCATATCTACAATTTCGTAATCAGCAAACCACTCTTTTATCTTTTCTTTTAGTTTGTAACCACGATGGTCCGCACCAAGAAATATCTTCATTATTTAAATCCCTCCAAAAGCTCCAACGCTTCTTTCTTAGGATCTCGAGCCAAAACAATGTCGCTGGCCACAACCACCCCGTCTGCGCCAAGGGCTACACTAACCTTTATATCTTCTCTTTCTTTAATTCCAGCTCCGACAACCAAAGGAATTCGCGATGCATGAGCCATCTCTACAGCTTCAGCTATCACAACAGGTTTGGCTTGAGCAACGGAGACATACTTACTTCCAACTAGCTCTGGCGGTTCGTAAGAAACAAAGTCAGGTCTAAATTCTAAAATATCCTTAAGCTCTTTTAAATCTCCGGCAAAAACCAATGTTTTTAGGTTAATCTTACGACATCGAGCAATTAGCTCTGAAAGAACTTTTTTGTCACTAAATCTTTTTTCGGAATGGTTTAAGAATGTCCCCATTGCCCCGTCTGCCAAGACAGCTTCAGGAAGAATTGCTCCAGTATGCGGCCCGAAATCAACGGCATCAACATGCTGCGCCCAAACTTCAAGACTTGAAGTGGTTGTTGCCTCACGAATATCTGCCGCAGAAACTGCAACAACCACTTTTACACCCGATTCACGGCTGGCAGATTCAATTTCAAAAAGAAGTTCTAAAGCGCTTTCCCCGGAGCTTTCTTTGTAGGTCTTAAAATTAACAAAAAGCATAGCTTAAACTATACAAGCATAAAATCCATTATAGAATACCACAAAGGCTGGTCTACCTTAACAACCGATCCTGTTGCAACAGACACTTCAGCTTTTATTGGAATCTGGATTAAAAAAATATTAAACAAGACAATTTCCTTGTACCCGTTTACTTCATAAATCAGCCCTACTTGCTCTTTTTCAACCAACAAAGCGTCTGTTAAGTTGCTTATAATTTTAGTTTTAAGCACTAAATTCACCGCGTCATAAGGAAAAATTGTCAGGTAGTGCTCGCCTGTTGCGGTTTCCACAGACAATCTATTTCTTGGAGTATTAACCTTAATCGGAAACGTTGTTGAAACCTCTATCCCCCGCTGTATCAATGAAAAACCGTCTTCAGAAGATTTTATAAAAAGACTATTAGGTTGTTCTTTTTGTTCTATTTCAACAATATTTTCACCATATCCGGTGATATCCATCTGTTTTTCACCGTAACTTAAAAGCACTTTACCATTATCATTAACAAGAGACACGATATTGCCCGCGCCGATATTTAAATTATTAGCAATTCTTTTAACCTCCAGAGAGTCTTCGTTTATGCCCAACACATTCCAATAAACTTCCCCTCCAAGACTAAATGTCAGCATTGCAGCAAAAGAAGTTTTTGCTGAAAAAAGCAAAAGAGTAATAAAAACAGTAAAAATTAAGACTACTCTCTTCATTAATCCATTTTACAGCACTTACCTAAATCCTGCAGGATACTTTATTACAGAAGAAATTATCTAAATGAACCCTCAAGGATTTTGTCATCGCCATCACGCACAAGAACATAATTATAATCCTCTGTTTTGCCAGATTGGCGATAATCAAATAAAAAACCCCCTTTAACCATAGTTAAGCTTCCCAGTTTGCGAATATTTGATTCGTTCCTGCCAACAAACACTTCATAATTTTTACTTTTTCCTTCCAAATCAGCCAAGATTGTAAATTCAACAATACCTTGACTTTCTTTACGAGAAGCTATGGCTACCAATCCTGAACCTGTAAGATCTTTAAGTTCCAATTTTTCTGCATCTTCCGGAATTCTTTTTCCTAATACTTCCTCAAGCTGTTTTTGATTACTTTCAGAAAACAAAGCAGTACTAGACGGCTCCTGACTTATTTTTGGAGCATTATCGGCCGTCCGAAAACGAAATAAAAACACAACAAAAGCAAATACCAAAACAACATACACTATAGCTCGTTTGTTCATTATTCAAGATTAACAATCAAAACCTATAATGTCAAACCTAAGAATTCATTCTGGAATAAATGCCGAAAAGCGCCAGTACAGCAGCCACCAAAAGCCACTGAGTTGAAGCAAGCCAAATATCAACCCCCGTGTATCCAATTGCGGCAAGAACAACTGAAACTACAGAACCGGCCATAAACAACTGCGATGCTTGTCTCCAGTCTTTCTTTTGCAAAACTTATCACCTCTTTTCATTAAGCCCAACTAATCGGTAGAAAAACTTTCTTTATTCACTATACAATAAATTTTGGTACACTTCATATCAATGAACGTCAAAATTGAAGATTCTTGGAAAAAGGCGTTGGAGGCTGAATTTTCTAAAGAATATTTTAGAAAATTAGCTGAATTTGTAAAGGAAGAATATAAAAAATTTCCAGTTTATCCTCCGCCAAGCAGAGTTTTCGCAGCCTTCGATAATTGTCCTGTTGAAAATGTTAAAGTGGTAATTCTAGGTCAAGACCCTTACCACGGACCTGGGCAGG
>Ga0209101_1000743_pt1 | contig 26114 bp, 19 predicted proteins | sample ConPoolayeCmetaG_FD_185481 | JGI IMG/M metagenome (GOLD analysis project Ga0209101, IMG submission 185481) | Hot spring microbial mat communities from California, USA to study Microbial Dark Matter (Phase II) - Cone Pool mat layer C metaG... ...
TTTGCGTTGGCTTCGACGCATAGGGATGCGTCGGCTACGTTTTGCGTTGGCTTCGACGCATAGGGATGCGTCGGCTACGTTTTGCGTTGGCTTCGACGCATAGGGATGCGTCGGCTACGTTTTGCGTTGGCTTCGACGCATAGGGATGCGTCGGCTACGTTTTGCGTCGGCTTCGACGCATAGGGATGCGTCGGCTACGTTTTGCGTTGGCTTCGACGCATAGGGATGCGTCGGCTACGTTTTCCGGATAGGCCCTAAATCGCCTGTCGGGGCATTGATTGAGTGCTTATTAAGACAATCGACAATGCTCCAAGATATTTTATGATCTGATCATTTCGGCTTGTTTGTCGTGCTCGACCTTTTTTCAGAAGAGTCATTCTTCATATTGTATTCAGATTGTCCGATATGTCAAAATATCTTTTTATCATTTCTGGCTCTTGTGTGTGCGGTACTTCTGGGTGGGCGACGGCATTGCCGTCGTTCACTTTCTGTTCACGCTGCTTTGTTCGGGGGCGGGGTCGATGGTATAATCGCTTTACTGTGGGTGTCTCGCCGGTTGGCAGGCGTCAGGGTGATCCATCCGACCGGGTGTTGAGGCGGTTGGGTACGGTGATTGTCGCCGACCTGAGGGGGAGGCTGTCGAATTTGAAGGAGATGGGGTTGTCCAGGCAAATTGATCGGCTATGGTTGCTGCCGGCCCTGGGGGGGCCGGCGCTGTTGTACGGGCTGACGCTGGCGCCTTCGATTGTGGTCGGTGACAGTGCGGAATTTCAGACCGAGGCGTGGCGACTGGGGGTGACCCATCCTACCGGTTATCCGCTCTATTTGTTGCTGGGGCGGGTTTTTGCTTTGCTGCCGGTGGGCGATGCGGCGTTCAGGATGAACCTTTTTTCGTTGTTTTGTGCGCTGCTGGCATTGTACATGCTGTTCGAGGTCTTGCGACACTTGACCGATCGGCCTGCGCTGGCCGCGGCGGGGGTTTGGCTGGCTGCCGCCGGGCCGGCTTTTTGGTCGCAGGCGATTGTGGCCGAGGTGTATGCGCTGAACGCCCTTTTGAGTATGGCCATGTTGCTCGGCTTGTTGCGCTGGAGTGAAACGCGCTCTCCTCGCTGGTTGCTGTTTGCGGCCTTGTCGGTCGGTCTGGGTATTGCCCATCACCGGCAGATCGTTTTGTTGATCCCGGCCGGTGTCTTGTATTTGCTGATGCAAGGCCATCCGTGGCCGGGCCGTTCGGTATGTCTCAAGGCGTTGAGTTTGCTTTTGTTACCTGCTTTGCTTTACATTTACGTGCCTTTGCGCTGGCCGGTGGTCTATGGCCGTTGGCCGGGCCGGTCGGAGCTGGTTGATTACCTGCTCGCTCGCGGCTATAGCTATGCTGTGCAGCCTGCACTATTGCTCAATTTGGCCCGCTGGAAAGCCGTCTGGGCGTTGATGCGCGAGCAACTGACCTGGGTTGGCGTGGCGTTGAGCGTGTCCGGCGTTGTGGCGCTGAGCGTCAAGCGGGGACGGCGACGCGAACTGGGACTGTTGGGAACGGCCCTGGTCGCTGTGTTGCTCTTTGGTCTCTGTTATGCCGTGCCCGATGTGGCCGTGTTTTTCATTCCGGCCTGGCTGTTGTTGGTCGTGCTGGCGACGCTGGGGCTGGATGCGTTGGCCGGTCAGATGGAACGTTGGGGGGTGTCCGGCTATTTTGCTGTCGTGCCCGGCGTGGCATTGGCTTTGTGGCTGGCGCTATCCCATTTCAAGATGCTGGATCGTCACGCCGATTGGGCGGCGCGTGCCTGGGCCGACCGCGCACTGGCCCATTTGCCCGAACCGAACGCTTTGATCATCTGTGATTTTGAGCGCCTTTCGGCGCTGCGCTATGCTTTTGCCGTCGAGGCGGCCGATCTCCAGATCGAACCGACGATGCCCGATACGGAGGGGATGGCCTACACCTTGATCGACATGGCCCTGGCTGCCGGACGGCCGGTTTATCTGGCCCGTCCGCTGCCCGGCGTCCACGAGCGTTATCGGCTGACGGCGCACGGCCCGTTGATCGCGTTGGCGCTCGCTCCCCAACGCGATCTGCCCGCCGATGCGTCTATCGAGCCGCGCGATCTGCGTTGGTCGGATGAGAATGGCCCGGTGGTTGCATTGCGTGGCCTGGTGGTGCCGGTGCGGCGTGTCCGCCGTGCCGAAACGCTGGCTCTCAACTTGTACTGGCAGGCCCTGTTTGGCGACGATCATCGGCCTCGGCCCTACCCGGTGCGCTTGCAACTGGTCGATGAATCTGGCCAGGTGGTTGACCGGAGCGTGGCCCGTCATCCGGTGGATGGTTTTTACCCACTCAACGCCTGGCAGGCCGATGAAGTGGTGGCCGATTATTGGCTGTTTACCGTCGATCCGGCGGTGCCGCCGGGAGAATATCGGCTGGAGGCCGTTTGGGAGATGCCTTTTACCGGCGTTCAGGAAGGTGCGCGGTTGACGCCGCCGGCAGAGGCGACGATTGTCACGTTGGAGGTGTTGCCCAATCCGGCCTGGCGACCGCAACCGGCGCAGAAAAAACGTGCCGATCTGGACGGCTTGCGCCTGCTCGGCCTGGATGTCCAGGGCCGTCTGGTGGCCGGGCGGCGCCTGCGGGTGACCCTATACGTGATGGCTACAAACCAGATGACGCCGACTACGTTGCGCCTGAGAATGATCGATGCAAACGGGGTCGACGTGGCAGAGAGCAAACTCGACCTTGCCGCCTGGCCCAGGGGAGAGCGTTTTCCGGCGGCCACCAGCCTGCTTATCCCGGATGGCGTTCAGACCGACCACCTTGTGTTGCGTTTGGAGGATCCACTTCGAGGGCAAGGGGGTACACTGACCACCCTGGCATTTCAGACGCCGCCTGTCACGCCGGGAACGCGCAGTCTGATCAGCTTGGATGACCGGATGATGTTACTCAGCTATCTGGCCGACGAGGCGGTTTCGCCCGGCGGGGTGGCCCGTTTTACCCTGTACTGGTGGGCCATGTCGCCGATGCGCGAGGATTACACCGTCTTTGTTCATTTGCTCGATGCCGAGGGGCGCGTCAGGTGGCAACAAGACATCATGCCGGCCCTGGGCACCCGTCCGACCGGCGGCTGGCGTCCCGGCGAGGTGATCGAAGATGTTCATGAAATTGCCATCCCTGCCGATGCGCCGCCGGGGGTCTATCGGGTCGAGGTCGGCGTGTATTTGCCGCTCACCTGGCAGCGCCTGCACGTGCTCGACGCAGACGGCGCACCGCAGGCCGATTGCTTTTTCCTGCCCTCGCTCACGGTCAAATGAGGCACGCCTTGGTGAGGTGCCCCTCACTGAGGCGCCCCATCAGGTCATCTGCCGAGATCACCGTCCGCTCTCGTTCACTGCGCCGCTTGACTTCTACGCCGCCGTTTTGCAGGCTGCGATTGCTTACCGTGACCCGCAGCGGGCAACCGATCAGGTCGGCATCGTTGAATTTGACGCCCGCGCTCAGGTCGGGCCGATCGTCGTATAACACCTCGATGCCGGCGTGATGCAGCCGATTGTACAGCGCCTCGGCCTGTGCAAACACCTCACCTTCCTGAGCCAGCGAAATCAGGTGGACCTGGAAAGGGGCCACGCTTTCCGGCCAGACAATGCCCAATTCGTCGTGATGTTCTTCGACAATGGCTGCCATCAGTCGTCCCACACCGATGCCGTATGATCCCATCACAAAAGGCTTTTCTGTTCCGTCTGCATCGTTAAATGTGATATTGTTACGTTCTGTATACCGTGTGCCCAGTTTGAAGCAGTGTCCCAGCTCGATGCCGCGCCGGGTGTGCAGGGTGTCGCCGCAGCGCAGACAGCGGTCGCCGTCACGGGCGAGGGCAATGTCGGCCTCGATATCGGCGAGCAGGTCACGTCCATAGTTGACGCCGGTCAGGTGATACCCCTCGCGGTTGGCCCCGGCGACGAAATTCTCACCCAGGTGAACCGAATCGTCGGCGACTACCAGTGCGCCTTGTACGCCGATCGGTGAGGCATAGCCGGGCACTGCCCCAACGGCGCGGATTTCGGCTTCTTCGGCCGGACGCAGTTTTTTGCCGCCGACCGCGTTGCTCAACTTGATTTCATTCACCTCCAGGTCACCGCGGATGAGGGCGAAGATGAGTTGTGGATGGGCTTCTTGGGTGGCGAAAAAGACGGCCTTGAGCGTTTGGGCGGTGGGCACGCCGACAAAGCGGGCTACTTCTTCGATGGTTTTGCAATTGGGGGTGGCGATCGGCGCTATTGGCTTGGGCGATTGGGCCGGCAGTCGAGATTTGGCACAGGTTGCCCGCTCGATGTTGGCGGTATAGCCACAACCCTGGCAAATCACCACCGTGTCTTCGCCGGCCTCATTGAGCAAGATGAATTCGTGTGAATCCGAACCGCCCATTGCGCCGGTGTCGGCCTCGACCAGAAGCGGGGACAGGCCGCAGCGTGCAAAGATATTTTGATAAGCCTGTACCATTTTGGGATAATATTCGTTCAAACTGGCGGCGCCGGCGTGAATGCTGTAGGCGTCTTTCATCAAAAACTCACGCACGCGCACCAACCCGCCGCGTGAGCGCGGCTCGTCACGGAACTTGGTCTGGATGTGATAAATCATCATCGGCAGCTGACGATACGAGTCTACTTCGTGCCGCAGCAGGTCGGCGACCACTTCTTCGTGGGTCATGGCCAGGGCCATATCGTGCCCGCTGCGGTCGCGGAAGCGCAACAGGGTCTCGTCGACCGAGTCCCAGCGTCCGCTGGCTTGCCACACCTCGGCGGGATGGACGACCGGCATTAACATTTCTTGCCCGTCAACGGCGTTCATTTCTTGGCGCAAGATGTATATGATCTTGTTGACCACCCGCCAGCCCAGCGGCAGATAGCTGTAAATGCCGGTGCCCAACGGGCGGATCATCCCTGCGCGCAAGAGCAGCCGATGGCTGATCATCTCGGCGTCGGCAGGCGTTTCGCGCAGCGTGCGTCCAAACAAGTGTGATAATCGCATGGAATCCCTCCTCATTTAATTTGACCAACTCGCAGAGCGCTCCGGTCGTTCAGAAAACAAAAAACCAGCCTTCGGGTTTGGAAGGCTGGTTGGGTGACGGGGTTGAGATGGCAGGCGCGTCCAGCTAACCAAAACTCCGATCGAGAGGAGCCGGGGTCGGCGGGAACGGCTGCGGGATGCGGACAAAAATCATAAACATAATCAATCCTGATTGCCGGACTCCGTTTGGGGGAGTTGAGGCTTCAGCCGGTCCGGCTAAAGCCTCAACTCCATTGCCGAAAAAGTCCGGCTGATTACATAATTGTGCGTATTTTAGCATAAAGTGTGTCACCTGTCAAAACTGAGTTACCGAAACTTGCATTTACTTGACATCCTGGCCCGATCAAATATAATCACCTGTGTGGGCGGTTAGCTCAGTCGGTCAGAGCGCCTCGCTTACACCGAGGAGGTCGTAGGTTCGAGCCCTATACCGCCCATAGCAGGAAAACGCCTTGCACCGATGTGCAGGGCGTTTTCTTTTGTTGGTTTCGGTCTGATCATCGGCTTTTCGGCAGGCTCGGGGCAGACCGGCGGGCAATTGGAAAACACTTGCGCAGCATCCGGCTTTGTGCTAAACTGTACACTCTAAGAACCTATCAGAAAAACCGTACAAGCGGCATCCCCATGCCGCTTGTACCGACGCATAAGGATGCGTCGGTTACGATTTCCGGATAGGCCCTAAATATGCCGGAAAGATTCCAGTGCGCCGCATCCAATATCAATTGCTTGTCTATTATCAATTTGAGCGCCTGACAACCCATTCGCGGGTTGTGCATGCCCTTTTTACTCGCCTTGGCGGGCATAGCCGTGCTCCGTGGACCGGTCTGAATACCGGACACAGCGTTGGCGATGACCCGCAGGCGGTTGATGCCAACCATCGCTTGATTTGTCGGGCACTCGGGTTCGCCTCGGAAGAGGAATTTGTCTCACCCCATCAGGTGCATGGCCGCCGTGTGGCCGTCGTCAACGGCACGCACAAAGGCAAAGTGATCGAGGCAACCGACGCGCTGATCACCCAAACGCCGGGTGTACCACTGCTGCTGCGCTTTGCCGATTGTACGCCGATCATGTTGTATGACCCCCACAGAGGCGTTGTCGGACTGGCACATGCCGGCTGGCGTGGCACCGTGCAAAAGACGGCCCAGGCTGCCGCCCAGGCGATGATCGATCTCTTGGGCTGCCGGGCGCAAGACATAATCGCCGGAATCGGGCCGGCTATCGGCCCATGCTGTTATGAGGTCGGTCAGGATGTGGTTCAGGCGGTTGCACAGGCTTTTCCCGCTCATTCCGACCTGCTCCACCCATGTGATGACGGCAAACATTGGCTGTTCGATATGTGGACGGCCAACCGTCGTCAACTTGAAGAAATCGGCATTGAGCAGATCGAAGTGGCAGCCATGTGCACCGCATGTCATACCGATGAATGGTTTTCGCACCGCGCCGAACGAGGGCAAACCGGACGCTTTGCCGCCGTCATCGCAATGACGCCATAGTTTGAGCACAGGAGAGTAAACTATGCTTTGCATCGTCAATGTGATTCACACGTTGATCGGCCTCTATAGCCTGGCCCTGGTGGCCCGCGCTTTTCTGGGGATGGTGCTCGGCAGCTATCATCCGGTGATCCGCTTTTTGCAGCGCATCACTGAACCGCTGTTGGCCCCACTTCGCCGCTATATTCCTCCCCTTCGCAGCGGTGGAGTCTACTGGGACATCACCCCGATGGTGGCCATCCTGCTGTTATGGGCCGCCGAACAGATCATCACCCGTATCTTGATTGCACTGGCCTATCGATGACTCAAACAAACTTTCCGATCGGCAAACTACCCCCCACATATCTTGATCAATTGCTACGAACATATACCTTTTCTTTGCCCGACGACCGTGTTTTGGTTTACCCCGGCGTGGGCGAGGATGCTGCGGTGATCGATATGGGCAGCCGTTGGCTGGTCGCCAAAACCGATCCGATCACCTTTGCCACCGACGAAATCGGCTGGTATGCTGTCCATGTGAATGCCAATGATGTGGCCGCGGCCGGCGGCACGCCGCGCTGGTTTATGAGCACTTTGCTGCTTCCCGAAGGCAAAACCGATCGCTCACTGATCGAGCGAATTATGGGGCAAATTGCCGGGGCCTGTCGCAAATTGGGGGTGGTTCCGTGTGGCGGACACACCGAAATCACTTATGGCCTGGATCGACCGGTGGTGGTTGGCGTGATGTTGGGCGAACTCGAACCGGGACGGCTGATCCGCACCGGCGGGGTGCAGGTTGGCGATGCGATCATTTTGACCAAAGGGGCCGCGATCGAGGGCACGGCCATTATGGCTCTGGAAAAGGCTGCCGAATTGCAGGCGCATTTTGCGACTTCTTTTTTGGCTCGCTGCCGCGATTTTTTGCACGATCCGGGAATCAGCGTGCTGCGCGAAGCCCAGATCGCCACCCAAACGGTGACCGTTCATGCCATGCATGACCCTACCGAAGGAGGCGTCGCCACCGGGCTATGGGAACTGGCCACTGCATCCGGCGTTGGGCTGCGCGTGGAAGCCGCGGCCATTCCGATTGCCGAAGAGACGCACCGGCTCTGCCGCTTTTTCGGCCTCGATCCCTTGGGCGTGATCGCCTCCGGTGCGTTGCTGATCGCCGTGGCCCAAGAAGAAGCAGCGCCGCTCTGCGCCGCTCTGCACCGCGCCGGCGTGGCCGGCAACGTGATCGCCTACGCCGTCCCCGCCGACGAAGGGCTGACCCTGCGCACGGCCGACGGTGTCCACCCGCTGCCGCGCTTTGATCAAGACGAAATCACCCGTCTTTTTTGAGGTCAAACGATGTTTTCAATGTCCTATGTTCAAACTTCACTGGATGCGCTCGGCCTGACCTCATTCGAGCCTGGCTACGAGCTGCAACTGAGCGAGGCGCAGGCGCTGCTTGCGCATCGGTATCCCCGCCTCAGCGTCGATCGTCCGGCCATGATCGGGCTGATCTCGTCGGCGCCAAGCGCGCCGTTGGTTGCCTTGTTGCAAATGGCCTATCCTGCCGACCATCCTGTGGCGCTGGTCGAGGACGTAGACCGGACACCCGTGGTCCGACGTTTGGCACTGAACGAATTGGCCCGGACGACGGTGACAACACCGGCGCTGCTTTACCTGCCGCCGCTGCCCCACCCGGGAGCTGTCGAAAGCTTTCAGGGAATCGTGGCCTGCCTGCGCGCTCCTGACGGTTGTCCGTGGGACCGCGAACAAACCCACCGCTCACTGCGTCAGGACCTGTTGGAAGAAACCTACGAGGTTTTGGACGCGCTCGACCGGAACGATATACCCGGCCTGCGCGAAGAGCTGGGCGACTTGCTGTTGGCCGTGTTGATGCAGGCGCAAATTGCTCAGGAAGCAGGCGAATTTACCTTTACCCAGGTCGTTCAGGATGTCTATGCCAAGATCGTGCGGCGTCATCCGCACGTTTTCGGCAGCCTGAGCGTGGACAGCGTGAGCACGGTGCTGCGCAACTGGGAGGCGATCAAACAGCAAGAAAAGGGCCAGGGAGCGCACAAGCGATCACCGCTTGATGGCGTGTCGCCGAGCCTGCCGGCATTGACCCGCGCGCAATCGCTGTTACGTCACGCGGGCAAATTCGAGCCGCCATCAGAAGCAGGCGAACACCGCGTCGACCTTCAGGCCGCGTGTGCGGCCTTTGCCGCCGGTGACACCGACCGCCTGGGCGACCTGCTCTTTGAGCTATGTCGTCTGGCCCGGGCACGCGGGCTGGACGCCGAAAGCGCATTGCGTGAGGCAAACCTCCGCTTTGAGCAACGTGTTCGTGAATCCCGATAAGCACAAGGGATCACCCAGAACCTTCTCTGGCTGTGGTCGGTCTCCGAGCGAACCACCATTGGACATGGTCTGGAGACCGGCCTGAGCCAGGGCCGAGTATTTACTCCGGCTAAAGCCTTGACTCCCCAACTCGATTCTACAAGCACCCATTCCGGCGCAGAATCTCGCCGACCCGTTCTGCTTCGTCGATCGGCCGACCGTTCTCATCGACGGCCACAATGGCCCCGCCAACCGCGCCGGTGCGTACCCGGCCACAGGCATACGGGTTGCCGCGCAGATGAGGCGCATCGAGCAAGCCGCTTTCGACGGCACGGGCCAGCGTTTCCACGTCGAGCAGTGGGTCACCGGCTGCTCCCTGACCCAAGGCGCGCATCCCCTCGATGATGACCAGGGCCTCTGCTTTGAGCACCTCTTTGCGCCGCTGAACGGCCGGATCGGCGAGCATATCCGGCGCACCACGCAGTGCGTTTTCAATGGCCCGACCGGCCATACGACAACTGGCGATCACCTCGTCGGCGCGCGCGGCGTGATCGGCTTCACAATAGCCGACCACATGAACGATGTGCGGACGGAGGGCCATTTGCAGGTACACCGATGCGCCCAGATGTCCCCGTGCCGCGTCCAGATCGGTCGGATAGCTCATCAAACCGGTGCGCGTCTGCCGCCAAACCCGAAATTCGGCATTGGCCAGGCTTTCGGCTAATTCGAGTTTGGCCAGCTGCTTGGCCAGGTCCATACGGTTGGCAAGATGCGGCGGTGTCTCGAACATATAGGTGGCAATGTAATCGTGCACGCCCATTGCCCGCGCGACATAAGCGTAAAGATAGGCTGCGGCCACCCCCACGGCATCATGCGCATCGCGCAGTTCCCAGTGGTGTGGCTCATTTCCTTCAACCGGAATATCCCGTTCACCGTGCCAGCGCATCAAAGCCAGGTGATCGGCAATGCTCTCACGCAACGAAAGCGGTCCTCGTCCATCGACGACGTTGAACCAAAACAACGAAGTGGCACACCATGCGTTACGAATGGTGCGCCGTAGCATTTCGGCGTAACGCAACAAATCGCTGGTTCCCGAATAAGAGCGTAACAGAGGATGGTTGCCCCGGCGTCCGGCCGCGTACAACCGCTCCAGGTCGGCCTCGCTGCGAAAGGGCACACCCCCTGCCCCAACACGTCGCGGATCGATCCGTTCTGGGTGAAAGAAATTCTCCTGCGCGTCCTGATCTGGGCCTAGTGAGATCACATCGAGCACTCCAGACTCGGCAATACGGGCAATCCCCTCAACCGTCGGCTCGATGGTCGGCGCGGGCAGACCAAAATGATGGCGCAACACCGGATAGGGCATCTTCCAGCGGATCCGTGCCACCAACTCGGCGGGGTAATCGGCGGCCTGCATCTGCGTCCATGGCCGACCACGCAGATAGGCCAGAATCGCCTCGGGTGGCTCTTGACCGCTGAAAACCGCCTCGAACAGCCCCAATTCACGGGCCACAGCGGCCACCGGCGGCGTGCCACCGAAAATAAAGCGGACACGCCCGATCAATTCTTCTTGTGAGGCCGCCTCCCCCAGCTCGATCAACAGCGAACGGGCATTTTCTGGAGTCAGTCGATAGCTGACGGCAACGATGTCGGGCTGCTCGCGGCGGATAGTTGCCAACAGATCGGCAATCGAAGTGGCCGGGCCGGTAAAACGGGTTCGATAGCCTTCCGCCTCGGCCATGCGCAAAAAATTGAGCACCCCGGCCACATGCACACACTCGCCCAGCGCAGCCCCAAGAATAAGCGGTGATTTCGACCCGTTCATGGCAACACCCCATCGTTGACATAGGCGTTCAGTTCGCTCACGCTCAGCCCTTGCAGGCCCAGTTTGTCCAGTGTGCGTCCGGTGCGCCAGTAATCGGTACGATGGACAATGCAAGCCAGACGGATGATGGCATCCATCGCCGCCACCTGAACGCCATACTGTCGGCCCAATGCGGCGATCGGCACCAGGCTCATCGGCACATCTTCAAAGATGTAACGGTGTTCCAGGTTGGCCGGAGCCTTGATCCCGTAATAGCCGGGGTTGTTGTGGATCGCCTCGTTGAGGTTGGAGCCGTGCGCGTCGTAGGCCAGTTGTAGCCACTCCACAGCGGTAATCGCCCGAATGCCCAAGGCCGCCGCCACGGTAACCCGTTCACGGTCCATCACTTCCAACACGCGCGCCACCGAAGGGGTAACCCCTTCGATGTAAAACTGATAATCGCCATGCGTTGACTCGATGCGTCCCGCATTGAGCAACGTCAGGGCCGGATGAAAGATGGCCCCCATGTTGTTCAGACTGGTGTGCAACACATTTTGCCCATCGATGAACTGCGGATAGGCCGGCGCCAGGGCATCGAGCACATGCCGGGTGCGCGTAGCCGGTAATGCGGCCAGCGGCACCGCATCTTTGACGCGAAAGATGCGCGCCTGAGCCGGGCCGTCGGAACGGCTGGCATAGATGAACGTTTCGGCTTCGGCCAACGTGACATCGGCGGTGCAACCGTGCTCACGCAAAACATGCGCAAATTCAATAGCTCCACACGTGCGGCCAGGGTTAAGTACGACAATCTGGCCGTCGTGCAGATGTGGCGCAGCCGCACAGGCAATGCTGCGGTGCGCCGAGGCCGGCACAACGACCATCACGATCTCGGCTTCCGCAAGAGCCTCGCCCAAATCGGAGGTGACCTTGTGAAGCGCGCCGAACCCTTCAACTCCTTGTCCGTCGGCAAAGGTGAGTTGGATGCCGCCACGCGCACGGATGGCGGCAATGTGTGCTTCGGTGCGGTTGTACAAAGTGACCTGAAAACCGCTCAACGCCAGGTGGGCCGCCATAGCTTTGCCACCATGCCCGGCCCCGACCACTGCATAACGAGTTTGAGTAGCCGACATTTTTTCCTCCCCAAGAAAACGGCCTTTCGACAGGCCCCGAAACGTAAACCGATAGTATCTGCTCAGCCTATGCTTATGCCTATATAAATGGGACACAGATTTTCACGGATTTGACGGATGAACACGGATAGTTTTTATAAAATCGGTGAAAATCTGTAGCATCTGTGTCAACCCGTGTCCTAAAAAAGCCAGGCCGAGCAGTTACAACCGATACAATTATTCAACTTGGTCGAGACTCGATAGCGGACAACACTCGTCAAATACCGGCACTCGTCGCCGCTCGAACGAGCACGGCAAACGAGTTTTCCATCCCGGCCGAGCAACGACATCATACCATAGATTGAGCATTATGCATAATCGGGCCATCGACGGGGTGCATTTCAACTTAGGGGCTGGACTCTGGCGATTTCGGGAATTGAGGCTTCAGCCGGCCTACATCTAGGGGGCAAAATCCGGCTAAAGCCTCGACTCCACTACCAGATGTAGATTCGCCAGAGTCCAGTTAGGGGCAAGCTCGTTGTGGCCGATCTCCAGACCGCGCCACTCTGTAGGATCAGGCGATGCGCAGGGCCTGAGCATCGCCCGGACGCCGGTTTGATAAGTCGTCTCCATTCGGAAATACACCCCGTCGACGAATCGGGCACGAATACACGAATGATGAGCCGCGCATTCGTGCGTTCATTCGTGGACGGCAGGTTGAACAAATTTTCTAATTTCTGACAGATTTCAATGTAAACATGACACACTTTGACATGAACGGATCATACACTCAAGCTATCAGACAGCCACAACGGCCCATCAGGCCGTTGTGTTTTGCTGAAACCACCTCGAAAGGACCCAACCTCGCCATGTACCAGGACAAAATCGTTATCCGTGGCGCCAGAGAACACAACCTCAAAGATATCCATGTGATCTTGCGCAACAAACTGGTGGTGATCACCGGCGTGTCGGGCAGCGGCAAATCGTCACTGGTGGCCCAAACGCTCTATCCGGCGCTGGACAACGCCCTGCATGGCGCAACCCTCAAGGTGGGGCAGCATGAGCGCATCGAAGGACTGGAACAAATCGACAAGGTGATCAATATTACCCAGGATCCAATCGGCCGCACGCCGCGTTCCAACCCGGCCACCTATGTCGAAGTGATGCCGTTGATCCGCGAACTGTTCGCCCAAACCCCCGACGCACGTGCACGCGGCTACACCGCCGGCCGATTCAGCTTTAACGTCAAGGGCGGGCGCTGCGAAGCATGCAAAGGGCACGGCCAAAAACTGGTCGAAATGCACTTTTTGCCCGATGTGTGGGTCACCTGCAACGTCTGCAAGGGCAGCCGTTTTAACCGCGAAACGCTGCAAATTCGCTATAAAGGCAAGAATATCGCCGATGTTTTGAATATGGATGTGGAAGAAGCATTGGCCTTTTTCGGCAACGTGCCCAAGGTTCAACGCATCCTCCAAACCCTCGCCGATGTGGGCCTGGGCTATGTCAAACTCGGCCAGAGCGCAACCACCCTGTCTGGCGGTGAGGCGCAGCGGGTAAAATTGGCCAAAGAGCTGGCCCGTGTGTCTACCGGTCGCACGGTTTATATCCTCGACGAGCCGACTACCGGCCTGCACTTTGCCGACATTCAAAAACTGCTCGATGTGCTGCACCGTCTCACCGACGCCGGCAACACGGTGATTGTCATTGAACACAATCTGGACGTGATCAAAACTGCCGATTGGGTGATCGATCTGGGGCCGGAGGGCGGCAACGAGGGGGGCTATCTCATCGCCGAGGGCACGCCGGAACAAGTAGCCCAGGTGGCCGAGAGCTATACCGGGCAGTTTTGGAAACACATATTCTCGCCGTTCCAACAAGAGGGGATCGCGCTCCGGATAGAAGAATTGCTCGGTGAGCGGGTTTAGGAGACAAGTTTCCTGAATCTGGCCAAGGGTGAGTTGTTGGGCGTAAGGGGGAGTTGTTGGGGCGCAGCGCGCTGCGCCCCAACAGGGTCTACTCGGGCGAAGGGGAATCGTTTAATGTGACCAAGATGGCCATTTCTGACCAAATAAATGGGCCGGTGGTAGCTTGGGCTATGTGGTCTTGGTCTGGATAAGCAATGTCCGTGAGAGTGGTCAAATCCTTTCTATGTTGCTTCGCCGAGCTTGATCACCTCAAAGATGCGCAGCCGCCGCAAAAAGAGGAGCATGATCACGATGGCGACGATAAACATCAGGCCCAGGATGGCATAGATGTAAACGATTTCCGTCCAGGCTGTTTGGACCACAAAGGGCGGTGTTTGGGCGTGCGTGCCACTGCCCACCTGCAAAAAGGGGATGAATACCCGCCCGATCAGCACGCCGATCCCGGTGCCGGCCAGTGCGCCGGTCAAGATCAGGGTGAATTGTTCTATGACCAGCACCAGAGCCATCTGTCCGACCGATAACCCCAAGGCGCGCAACATGCCGAGTTCGATCTGCCGTTGCCAGAAGGAAAGATAGGCATAGATCAGAAAGCCGAGCACGGTCAACATAGCCGAAACGATAAAACCGATCGAAAGCAATCCAAAAACGCCTTGTCGGTCGGGCCGATACATGGCTTGTTGAACCTGGGCTGAGGCGTTGTAGACGGCGGTCACATTCAGGCCCAGGTTGCGTGCCGCAATTTGGACACCTTCTGAGTCAAGTGGATGTGATGATTTGAGCCATACGTCATACGGATAAATGCCGCCGGCCAGGTTGAAGAGGTGTTCCAGGTTGGCGATCAAAAAAGGCCCGTCTTCGGGGTAGAGGCATGGGAAAAGGTCAACCATGCCGACGACGGTCAGCTTGGCGCGCGGGTTGTTGCCCATCGGCAGCACCAGTTCGATCTTGTCGCCGATCTCGGCGCCGTATTCGGCGATTTCGCGGCTGATCAACACTCCATCGTTGCGCAAGGCCAGCGCATTCATCAGCGCACCGAGCGACGCGGGGGCAAAATCGGAACGGAAAAAGACAACGCCGGGCACGTCGATGCGGTCGATGCCCATTAGTCGGGCGGTGAACCGTTTGTTGGGCAGGGTGACCTCGGCCGTTTTGAGCCACATTCGTGCTGCGGCCTCAACGCCTTCGATGTTGAGGTGGGTTTCGAGGGGCAAAAAGAGCCATTGTGGGCCTTGGGGCGAAGTGGTATCGCCTTGCGAGGTGGGCGTTGTATCGGAAGTCGTTTCGCTTGGGGTGCTTTCGCCCATCTCAACCAGGCGCAGGTCGGCGCCGACGTCGTAATAGGCTTTGGCCAGGGTGTAATCGTCGAGGGTGCGGGCCATCGACGCGGTAAACACGGCCAGGCCGAGCGTCAGGGTAAGCAAAAAGAGTGGCCCAATGTGTTGTCGAGCCGTGCGGGCAAGATGGCGAAAAACGAGCACGGGCACTGCCCCGCGCCAGGCGTTGACCAGCCAGGCCAGCAGGTGCATTATGGCCGGAAAGATGCGCACCGTCAGCAGTGCCAGGCCGAACATGAGCAGCACAGGCACGGCAAAAGGAAGCGGGTCGCTAAACGAGGAGGCCGTTGTGGTGACAATGCCCGTCCCTTCCGGTGGCGGCGGTGCGACAGAACCACGCCCGCGCAGCACCCAAAGTCCGTACAGAGCCGGGAGGACCAGCACAAGGTCGAGATACATCCGCTGCCAAAGCGGTGCCCGTCGCGCGCGGGCTTGTTCTCGTTTATAGCTGACAATCGTTTCCCGTGCTGCTTCAACTGTCGGGCCGAGGATGGCGATGAGTGAGACGGCAATGGCGAGCAGACCAACGCGCAGGGTGGGCCATGAAATCATAGTGGCCAGCAAGGGGCGGCTTTCGAGCGACAAAAAGGTGCGGGTCAGGCCCATCAGTTGGGCAAAACGCTCACCCAGCAGTGCGCCGAGGACCAGAGCCGGTCCACCGATGATCGATACTTCCAGCAAATAGATGCCGACCACCTGGGCGGTGCTCATTCCCCGGCTGCGCAGCACGGCGATTTCATTGCGCTGTCGCTGCACGATCATCCCCGCAATCAGGCTGATGAAATAGAACACAACGGCCAAGACCGGCGCGCTGAACATGTAGAGCAGCACGGTGAGCGATTGCGTAATCTGCATGTGCGCGAGCAGGGCATCTTGGGGTGAACGAACCAGTTCAATGCGGGTGAGCAATGCGCCGACCTTGTTGTGTAGCGAGATGATGTTGGCCACCAGCGTCGGCACACCCTGGGAGCGCAGCGCGCTGCCGTCGCAGATCAGCGACCAGACGGCCAACCCCACTTCGCCCTTGATCGTTCTGGACATTTGAACATAGCTGGCTTCCGGCATCAGCAACAAATCTTCAAAAGCCGGTTGGGCATAAAACCAATAAGGGGTGTCGGGATCGCGGGCCTGCCAGACCCCGGCAATGCGCACCTTGAAGCTGGATGTGCCGCCGGCGTTGACGCCGCCGGCGTTGGTGCCGCCGGCGTTGGTGCCGCCGGCGTTGACGCCGCCGGCGTTGACGCCGCCGGCGTTGACGCCGCCGGCGTTGACGCCGCCGGCGTTGACGATGTAGGTTTCACCGCTTTGCAAGCCAAATGACTCGACCAACTTGAACGGCACCAACACTTCGATCGGCCCGGTGCCGGAGGCTGCCGATTGCGGCCATGCTCCTTCTACGATGTCGATATGCGCTTCGACATCGCTGATAAAGCCCAGGGTGACATAGGTGATGGCCTTGCGGGTGTCCGCGTAAGGGGTCTCGGCAGAAGGCAAGAGCTGCACCTTGTCGGTTTTAAAGTGTCGCACCAGGCTGTTGACGGGCAGGTCCAGGATCGCACCGGCATTTTGGGTGATGAATCGGTCGACGGCCTGGCAATCTTCCCATTCCAAAAAGCCGTTCCAACTGCCGACGTATCGAAAAAGGAAAGAAAAGGGCGGTACACGACGATCGGCTTCCCGGATAAGCTGGGTGTTCAAAACACGGTGGCTGATCGCGTCGGTGTAGAGGGGAATGCTGACCGTCAACGACACGGCAGCGATCAACCCCAGCAACAGGCAAAAAGCCAATCCTTTGTGCCGCCACAGGCGACGTAAAGCCAGGACGCCCAGGGCAAACAGATCGATTGCTCGTTTCATAGTTTTCCCAGCAACCGTTCCAATTCGGCGATTTGTGTTTCGGCATATTCGCGGGCGGCGGCGCGCTCGCGCCGGCCGATTTGCGGTGTCTCGCGATCGTGCAGGTGGGTTGGGCCGTATTGTTCGGCCCAAGAGGCCGGAATCTCGTCAGGCAGCAGCCGATCGCTCATAATCCCGTAGGCATTGGCCCAGATGCGGGCGACCACCTGGACATTGTAGCCGCCCCCGCCCAAGGCCAGCCAGGGCAGGTTTAGGGCGCGAAACCGCTGGAGCATGTGGGTGTAGGCGTGCGTGGTCAGCTTGAGGTGGGCCAGCGGGTCTTGAAAGTGCGCGTCGGTGCCCAATTGGGTGACCAGAATGTCGGGCATAAAGCGGTCGATGGCCGGCATGACAACCCGTGCAAAGGCTTCCAGGTAAAGGTCATCGGTGGTGTAGGGAAAGAGGGGCAGGTTGAGGCTGTAGCCACGTCCTGCGCCCTGGCCCAATTCGTTGACAAAACCGCTGCCGGGAAAGAGAAACTTGCCCGATTCGTGCAATGAAATGGTCATCACCCGGTCGGTATGGTCAAAAGCGGCCTGCACGCCGTCACCGTGATGGGCATCGATATCCACATAGACCACCCGTTTGCCCTGGGCCATCAGCCAGCGGATGGCAATAGCGGCATCGTTGAACACACAAAAGCCGGAGGCATAATTGGCCATGGCATGATGCAGGCCGCCGCCGATGCTAAAGGCCACATCAACCTCACCGCGTATGAGCATTTCGGCGCCCAACAGCGATGCGCCGGCTTTGAGCGCTTCGGTTTCGTACATGTGGGGAAAGATCGGGTTATCTCCTGTGCCCAGGCGATATTTCCAGGCGCTGATACTCGAGTCCCCCTCGGTGAGACGTTTGACTGCCGTGATGTATTCAGGCGTGTGCCAGAGGGCCAGCTCTTCTTCTGTTGCCATGCGAGGTTCGACGAGGCGTGAAGCCAGGCCATCGAAGGCGCCGTAAGCCTGGAGCAGCTCGACGGTCATTTTGAGTCGCACCGGGCGCAAGGGATGTGAGCCGCCATGGCCGTAGGCCCACAGGGCCGGTGAAGCGATCAGCGCTGTTTTGCGCATCATTCAAATGCCTTTCCGGTGCCGTAGGTGGCCACCGCTTTCCAGAGGTTGGCTTTGGCTTTGGGATGTTCTTTTTCGACCATATCCAACACCTTGCGCATCAAGGCCCGTTTGGAGGTTTCGGCGTTTGGGCAAGGCGGCGCAAAGGGAGGAAAATCGCACTCGCGCACATAACGGATGATTTCCTTTTCGGGCACGTAGGCCAGCGGACGGATGATGGTTAATTTGCCGCCGAAAAGGACAACGCGCGGATACATAGTGGTCAGTTTGCTCTGGTAAAAAAGGTTCATCAAGGTTGTTTGGGCCACATCGTCGGCGTTGTGGGCCAGGGCCAGTTTGTTGCAACCGAGCGCCTGGGCAGTGATAAAGAGTGCCTTGCGCCGCCGCCATGTGCAGTAAAAACAGGGGTGAATGTGCGGCCGTTTCGGCTCGCCCCGGGCTTCTTCGGCGGCGACAATGTGGTATTCGACGCCCAATCGGTCGAGCCAGGCGCGCATGGCGGGCAGGTCGGCCCCGCCGCCGCAGTGCATATCGGCGGCGGGGGTGACATGAATGGGGATGACGGTGTACCGCTCGATTCCTTTGCGCTGCAACAGAGCGTCGAGCAGGGTGCAACTGTCTTTGCCGCCGGAAAGGGCCAGGGCAATGCGGTCACCGTCTTCGAGTAGCCGATATTCCCGATGACATTTGTTGATCTTTTTCAGCAAGTAGAAGAGCAAAATGCTGCGCTTGTCGGGTTTGGGCCGCATAGGACAACCGGTTTTATTTGAACATTTCTTCCAGGCCATGTGCCTGGATCAGTTCGTCACAAAGGGCGCGAATTTGATCCAGAGTCAACTCGGCGGCGGTGTGTGGATCGAGCATGGCGGCGTGGTAGATGTGTTCGCGCCGACCGGTGAGGGCGGCTTCGACCGTCAGCAATTGGACGTTGATGTTGGTGCGATTGAGCGCGGCCAATTGTTCCGGCAGTGCACCGACATAACAGCCTTGTACGCCGTTGCGGTCGACCATGCAGGGCACTTCGACCACGGCCTGGGTCGGCAGGTTGGTGATCAGGCCGGTGTTGAGCACGTTGCCGCCGATGCGGAAGGGCACGTCGGTTTCCATCGCCTCCATAATGTACGAGCCGTACTCGTGGGTGCGTTGGTGGGTCAGGTCGGGGTTTTGGGTCAGTTCACGGCTGCGTGTTTTCCATTCTTCGATCTGGCGCTCGCAGCGACGTGGATACTCGTCGAGCGGGATGTTGAATTCCTCGATCAGCTCCGGATACCGACTTTTGATGAAATAGGGCACATATTCGGCGGTGTGTTCGGAGGATTCGGTGATATAGTAGCCGAAATGGCGCATCATTTCCAGGCGGACCATATCGTGGTGCTTGGGGCCATCGGGCTGACGGGCGGCCTGGTTCAGTGCTGCTGCACGTCGCTTGATTTCTGGGTACAGGTCAACACCGCCATCGGTGATTTCCAACAGCCAGGCCTGGTGGTTGATCCCGGCAATCTTCCATTGCAGGTTTTTGACCTCGTCGAGCATGCCAAGCAGGTTGAGCAGACTGACGGCACAGACCTGTACCGAATGGCATAGCCCTACCGTGCGAATGCTCGACCCGCGCAGCATAGCCCCGGTGATCATGGCCATCGGGTTGACATAGTTGAGGAACCAGGCGTTGGGGCAAACGGCCTCCATATCGCGTGCAAAGTCAAGGCAAACGGGGATGGTGCGCAGCGCGCGCAAGATCCCGCCGATGCCGAGCGTGTCGGCGATGGTCTGACGCAGGCCGTACTTTTTGGGGATTTCAAAATCGATCACCGTGGCCGGGCGGTAGCCGCCGACCTGGATTGCGTTGACCACGTATTTGGCTCCGCGCAGCGCCTCGCGGCGGTTTTCTACCCCCAAGTGGGCAGTGATGGTGGCTCGCCCCTGGTTGATGTTGTGGTTGAGCACGTCGAGCATCAGTTTGGACTCTTGCAGCCGTTCCCCGTCGATATCATACAAGGCAATGTGCGCATCGCACAGCGGCTCGCTGAGCATACAATCGCCGAGCACGTTTTTGGCAAAGATGGTACTACCGGCACCCATAAAGGTGATTTTGACCATTAAGCTATCTCCTTTTGTTTAGAATGTACTCAATTGAGAAAAATTTACAGCGAACCTTTGTCAGGGTGAGCGAAGCAGTTCATGTTTTGTCTTCAAGGCCTGCCTTGTCTTCAAGGCCTGCCTTGTCTTCAAGGCCTGCCTTGTCTTCAAGGCCTGCCTTGTCTTCAAGGCCTGCTCTGACAAAGGCCAGTGCCTTTTTGACGAATGTTTCTCCATCGGGACAAGGATCGTGGAACATGCCCCGCTGGAAGGCCCAGTCGCCGATGCGCGAGTTGTAGCTTTCAAACAACACATATCCGTCGAAAGCAATTTGTCGGAGGGCGGCAAAGAGGGTGGGCCAGGGCACCAATCCGCCGCCGGGGACGCCACGGTCATTTTCGCAGGCATGCAAGCCCCACAGCCGCTCGCCGGTTTGATAGATTTCCGCCGCGTAATCGCGGACCTCGGTGATCAGATGGTAGGTGTCGAGCAACACGCGCAGGTTGGGGTGATCGGCCAGCCGAAGCAGCCGCATGGCTTGTGTCGCCGTGTTGATCAGGTGCGTGCGAAAGTGGCTCATCGGCTCGATCACCGTTGTGATGCCGTACCGTGCCCCGTATTCGGCCAGGGCGTGTAATCCCTCGGCCGTCCAGGCGAGTTCGTCGGGGGGAGGGCGGCGGCGCTTGACCGTGCCCGGATGCCCATACAGGGCGCCGCTGTAGGCCACCGCGCCGAGTTCGGCGGCCAGGTCGATCTGGCGTTTGTGCCAGGCCAGCCCACGGGCGCGGTCGGCGGGGTCATCGGCCGAGAGGTCACATTCGGCCGGCCACGCGCCGCCTGGACTGATCACCAGCGTTATGCCCAATGCTTCGGCGCGTTCGCGTGTTCGGCGCGGTGTCAGATGCACATCGTCACCGACAGCGATTTCGCATACGTGCAGCCCTAGTGCTTTGAAGGTATCCAGCAGGCCGATCTGGTCATCGGCCCAGCGCATCGTAAACAGGTAACAGTGTGCACCGTATTTCATACTGTCGCTCCGCGCCAAGTTTACCACCACCCTCGATTTTTGCCAAGTTGAACAGACCCTAAAGGTTTCCAAAACCTTTAGGGTCTGCGGCCCTGCGTGTCCACCTGGAGGTGCAGCAAGCGCATACGCTGCGCGTTGACCGGCCTGGATTCGGGTAGAATCAGATGTCGGTGAACCGAGAGGCATCGATCTGTGACTCGCCAATGGGGTTGGTAGATCAATCACCACCCATCTGTATATCACAGAATTTTCCGTTTGTCTTTCCTCAAAAATGAGGAACTTTGACCTCGATCAAAGGGGCCATCGCCGGTTAAGACGAACCGTGCCGACGGGGGAAAAGTCTGCTCGATTTGGCAGGCCTTCAGGCGACGAAAGAGTTGTCGGCACGAAAAACAAAAAGCAGCGGCATTTTTCGAATGTCGCTGCTTTTTGTACCTGCCTTCTCGCAGGGTTCTCGCCGGTGAGTACATCGACTATTGCCCGACATTGGGCAATGGCTTTTGTCCGGCCGGACAAAAAATGGCATCTCCTCTCTCTCCGGCGTGATAGGGGTAGCGTTGCCCCTTTGCTTCCAACACGATCAAATACCCCGGCGTGATCACCTGGGCATACATCATCCCCGGCTGGGGACACCCCAGGCTGGCGTCGGGCCACTGCACCGACTCGACCGAAACCAGCACGACCTGCTCCGTTTTGATCCCCAACCGTTCGCTCAGGTCGGCCACAGCCCCCAGCACAGCTTTTTCGGCGTTGGCCGGCACGGCAACCTGCATCGGAAAGCGGGCGGGTGGCGTCAGTGGTGAAGCAAGCGGCGAAGTCAAGGCCGGCACAACAGGCGTCGGTGTGGCGGTGGGCAACGTTTCCGGCCGGGCTGACAACGTCGGCGTGACGGCCGGGCGTTTGCACCCGCTCAGCAACAGCGCAACCAGCACCCCCCCCCACACCCATGTTTGCAACATCTTGTTCATGTCAACCTCCATTTGTTTCGATCAAGACGACAAACATGCCGTTTTCGTTCCCCCTTGCAACCGACCGGTCACCGCCTCGAGCGTTGGAACGATCGGCGACGGCAACGGCACGGCCTTGAGGGCCGACGGCACATCTTTGAGACCACTGCCGGTGACCAGGAGGACAACCCGTTCGCCTTTTTCCACCCAACCCAACTCCCGCGCCTTGACCAGCCCGGCATAGCTTGCCACGCCCGCCGGCTCACCAAACACACCGGCCTCACAGGCCAATGTGTGCATCGCGGCCAAAATTTCATCATCGGAAACAACCACGAACGCGCCGCCGGTCTCGCGTACTGCCCGCAGCGCCTTGATCCCATCGCGTGGCAGGTCAACGGCAATCGAATCGGCCAACGTATGGGCATGCACCGCCTCGATCTGCTCATCACCGCGTCGCCAGGCGTGGTACAGCGCCGCCGACCCCGCCGCCTGCACCCCGATCAGCCTGGGCAACCGGTCGATCAACCCCAACGCGCGCAAATCGCACAGCCCCTTGCCCAGCCCGCCGATGATACAACCGTCACCGACCGAAACCAAAATACAATCCGGCATATGCCAGTCCAACTGCTCTCCCAGTTCCAGGACGGCCGTCTTTTTGCCTTCCGAAAGGTAAGGATTGTAGCCCGTATTACGGCTATACCAGCCCCAAGCGCGGCAGGCCTCCAGACAGAGGTCGAAAGCCTGGTCATACGTGCCCTGCACCGGCAAAACCGTTGCGCCGTGAATCAACAACTGGGCGATCTTGGCGTGTGGCGCGTTGGCAGGGACAAAAATCACCGTCTGCACCGGCCAGCCGGCCGCCAGGGTAGCCAGAGAAGAGGCCGCATTGCCGGTACTTGCCGCAGCCACCACCGTCGCCCCCCATTCCAACGCCTTGACCAGCCCAACGGCACTGGCGCGGTCTTTGAACGAGGCACTGGGATTGCGCCCCTCATCCTTGACATAAACTTCTGACAGGCCCAGCATCGCTGCCAGACGAGGCGCCCGGTAAAGCGGCGTCCATCCGACATTCCACAGCGGGCGGTGACCGCCTGACGCCCGCAAACGGGCCACCCCTTGCTGATCGACCGGCAAAAGGGGCAGATAGCGCCAGATCGAACGGTCAGGGTTGGCGCGCAACGCTTCTGCCGTCAGAATGCGACGAATATGTGGATAGTCATAAACCACATCGAGGATACCTGCGTCACCATGACCATCACAAACATAACGAAAGGCTTGCGAGGTTTCTCGCAAGCCGTATTCCGCCCCACAAAGAACACATTTCAAACCCAACACGCCTTCCATCGCGCAATCCTCAAGTTGCTTTATGCCGGACTCGGACAAATCTATATCCGGTACAATCGGGGCTTTAGCCATAACACCTTTCAAACAAGACGCTGAGGAGAGGCTTTGTCGGACTTTCTGCCTGAAGGCTCGACACCGAAGCGGTATTTGAAAAATATTGGCTTTAGCCGAATTTTAACCACCAGAATATAGATCGGCTAAAGCCTCAACGTTCGAAAACACCCCAACCAGTTCCAGTTCATACCTGAAACTGGCTGCTTCCAGGCGCCAGGGTGACAACACGCTGCCGGTAATCAACAATGTAGGCCTTGATCTCGCCGATCAATTGTTCCCATGCTTCGCTCTTTAACACCGCATGCAGGTCTTGCCTGACCTGATCATAGGCGACGATGCCCAACAAAACCTGAGGCGCATTGCCATACGCAGTATACCATGCATCCTCCAGCTTGAGGCCCACAGTAGGCAACTTGGCGACAAAATCACGAACCAGCTTAAAGTGTTCACGCTGATCACGCTCACTTTGTGCCCGAATGTTCCAGGTCAGCAAAATTTTCTGCGCCATGTTCACTCCACAAACGGCATCAGATTCATTCCGACACGCTCTGCCAGATCAGTCTACCCGTTCGTGCCACAACATCTGAATCTTTTCCAAAACCTCTTCGGTGGCCGCATCGGGGTCATCATCAAAACCGGGCAGCGACAAAATGCGCCGGAAAAGTGCGGGGATACTCAGGTTCAGCGGCTTGAGGTCAGGATAACCGGCTGCCAATTGTTCGGCGATCAACTCTGGATTTGACCACTTGAGCGGCACCTGGGCCTCCGCAGGAAGGGTCGGGCAAGCCGGTTCTGGCTCTTCTTCACCGCCCAACTCGCGCGCACGCTCTAAATCTCCCTGACGACGATAATAATCGGCCAATGCGGCCTTGAGCGCATCGGCGGCGAGCACCGAACAGTGCATCTTGATCGGCGGCAAGCCGCCCAAAGCCTCGGCAATGGCCTGATTGGTCAATTCCAACGCTTCGGCAATGGTCTTGCCTTTGATCAACTCGGTGGCCATTGAACTGGTCGCAATGGCTGCACCACAGCCAAACGTACGAAACTTGATGTCGGTGATCACCTCATCTTGAATCTTGAGCGACATCTCCATCATATCGCCGCAGACGGGATTGCCCACCCGCCCCACTCCATCGGCGTTTTCAATCACTCCCACATTACGGGGATTAGTAAAATGTTCAATAACCTTATCGCTATATTTCATCTTGATCCTCTAAATGAGTATCTGGCCATACCGGCCCACCTTTTTGCAGATCAAGCCAGAACGACGATCGCTCAGCTTGCAAGCCCATTGTACACGTTTTTAACCTTTCGGTCAACATCCGCCGCTCGGACGGATGTTTTTTCTCATACCGATGGGAGAACACAGCAAAAAACTTGGGGCTTTGCGCTTTTTAACTACTTTTGTTATACTTGCCTTACTCATCCGAAAAGACGTATAGGGATGCGTCGGTTACGGTCATTCAGCAGACGATGGCCCACGGTTCACTCGACGGCATTCGGGCTTGTTGTCACCAAATGGTTGAGCTGCTCGGTCGACCGGAAAGGGGATTCATCCCCCGCTGGTATGCCGACCCGGTCGGCGCCGGACATCGTCAGGAAGCAATCGAAGCGATGTGCGAGGAATTTCTAAAAATCAGCAGAGAGCGGTATGGGAAACCTATATCTGGTTGAGCGCGTCGCATGCGCCGATGACCTTTCACTGCGTGCCACACGCATCCTGACCACAGCCTCGGTGATCATCACCGGCAATATGGCTGCAGCGCGTGCTCTGCTGGACGAATGCGCCATCGAAACGCCGCCAATCGACCTGCCCGACGCGCACCAGATTTGCGAACTGCTCACCCATGGTGACGTCGCCTGGCTCGACCGCACTTTTGACCGACCGTCCAGACTCCTAGCTGAACTGATTGCGCGCGGCATCGATCCAATTCCCCTTCCCGGCGGCATTGACGCAATTACGGCCCTGGTCCTCTCCGGCCTTTCTGCCGACCGCTTTGCCTTTTACCCAACCCTTCCTGCCGACCTGGCCTCCTGTGCCGGCGAACCGTACACGCTCTTGTTCCAGATCGAGCCGGCCGGATGGCCAGCCGCGCTGAAATCATTGTTGGCCGCATTGGGCGATCGACACGCAGCACTTTATAATCCGACATTGACCTGGCATGGCCTCCTGTCACAAGCTCCACACACCCTGATCACCACAACGATCCTGGTCCTTGAAGGGGGCAAAGAAACAACGGTATGGGACGAAACAACCGTACGTGAAGCCGTGCAACAAGCACTGGCAGCAGGCGCATCCCCCCGTGACGCAGCGCAGATAGTCGCCGGACAATCCGGCTGGCCCCGACGCCAGGTCTATGCCCTCGCCATCAAATTGTGCTCAGATCGTTGACGCTCTTATGCATGTCTAATCTTGGCATGCTAAAAATTTCGATATCTACAGGAGTTACGCAGTCCTCACCCTGAACGTGACCGGCACTTCGGAAACAGTCACCGGGAGCTTGCACTGGAAGGTTTCGCACCCAGAAAGCGCCTGTGGAGATAATCTGGAAGTGCCGTGAGCGTATCACACTGGGGACATACTGGTGGGCAAAAAGGGGCATCGCGCTCCGTAAAGAGGGCTGAAAAGAGGCTTCCCTCTGCCTATAATGAGTTGAGCCAACCTGCAAATCGGGTACAATGTA
>Ga0209101_1000744_pt1 | contig 26113 bp, 18 predicted proteins | sample ConPoolayeCmetaG_FD_185481 | JGI IMG/M metagenome (GOLD analysis project Ga0209101, IMG submission 185481) | Hot spring microbial mat communities from California, USA to study Microbial Dark Matter (Phase II) - Cone Pool mat layer C metaG... ...
ACACGGCACGGGCCGGTGAGTGCGGTGGTGGGCACTGCGGCCCTGCCGTACCGGGTCTACCTGCCGCTGGTGCTGCGCTGATCGGGCGCTCCTTACTTGCCCATTTACCGGAGCAGGGTATAATTCGTCCCAGCCCAACGAAGTAGGGGAGATATATTGTTTGGTCTGGAGAAACGATACCAGAAAACCCCGGCCCAGCGGGACGCCATCATCGCGACCCTGAGGCAGGTCCTGGAAACCGCCCCAGATGTTCAATTTGCCTGCCTCTATGGCTCTTTTCTGGAAGACCGTCCATTTCATGACGTTGATCTCGCCGTCTATTTGGAGGGGCAGAACCATGCCGGGCGGGCACTGGAACTGGCACAGCAGGCAGAAAGGGCGCTTCGGGAGGCCGGACACCCGATGCCGGTGGACGTCCGGGTGTTGAATACCGCTCCTTTGGGATTCAGGTACTACGTTTTCCAGGGCCAACTGTTGTTGAGCCGGGATGAGGACTTGCGGGTGCGCGAGGTTGTCCGGACTGTGACCTGCTATCTTGATATGAAGCCACTGATCCGCCTTGCCTTGAAGGAGGCAATGACCTCTTGGGCCTGAATGAATCTCTCATTAGAAGCCGTTTTGAAGATATTCAGAAATCCCTGGAGCGGCTGGAGGAATTCCGGGCTTTGCCAAAGGAGGCGTTTCTGGCTGATCCCGACCGACTGGACCTGGCATGCTATCGCCTGATAGTGGCCATTGAGGCAGCAGTGCAAATTTGCTTCCATGTCGGCGCCCAACAACTGCACCGGGTACCGGAAGAATATGCCGGGTGTTTTGCGATGTTGGGTGAAGCGGGTATCATCCCCGCGGATTTGAGTGAGCGCCTCCAACAAATGGCCCGTTTCCGAAACGTGCTGGTCCACCGGTACTGGGATGTGGACTATGGCCGGGTGTACGACATTCTCCAGAGCCGTCTCGACGATTTACGGGGGTTTGTTCAGGCGATCGGCGATCTTTTATGACGTAATCCTTTAGAAGCCAGGTAATTATCCGGCTGGTGACCGTAGAGGGCGAGGCGAGTCTCAATGCGTATCGCGATTTTCGGAGCTGGAGCAGTTGGAGGATACTTCGGTGCCCGTCTGGCCCGTGCCGGGGAGGATGTAGTCTTTATTGCCCGGGGGGCACACCTGCAGGCAATCCGCCAGCAAGGCCTCCACGTGCACAGCCCGCTGGGGGATTTCCGCATCTACCCGGCCCAGGCCACCGACCGGCCGGAAGAAGTCGGGCCTGTGGACGTGGTTCTGGTTGGCGTCAAAGCCTGGCAGGTGTCAGAGGTGACGCCGCAAATGGCGCCTCTCATCGGAGCGGAAACCTTTATTGTCCCACTGGAGAATGGGGTGGAGGCGCCCGACCTGCTGGCTGCTGTTTGGGGGCGGGAGCGCGTCCTGGGCGGTCTTTGCCGCATCATCAGCACTGTGGTGGAGCCGGGCCATATCCGCCATGGTGGAATGGAGCCGTATGTGGCCTTCGGGGAACTGGATAACCGCTCCGACGAGCGTGCCCGACGCCTGCAAGAGTCCTTTGAACGGGCCGGCGTCTGGGCCGAAATCCCCCCGGACATCCAGGTGGCCCTTTGGGAGAAGTTCCTTTTTATTGCTCCCTGCGCTGGCCTTGGCGCAGTGACGCGGGCGCCAATGGGTGTGCTGCGCAGCGTTCCTCAGCTCCGCCGGATGCTGGAACAGGCCATCGCCGAAGCCTTTGCCGTCGGGCGAGCGCTGGGGGTCCACCTGCAGGATGATGTGCCCGCGCGTACGATGGCTCTCATAGAGAGCATGCCCCCTGAAGGGACGACTTCCATGCAGCGCGACCTGGTGGCCGGGCGGCCATCAGAGCTGGACTACCTGGTCGGGGCGGTGGTGCGGTTGGGTGAGGCTGCTGGAGTAGAGACCCCGCTGCACACTTTTCTATATTATGCCCTCTGGCCTCAAGAGCGGCTGGCGAGGGGGGAACTCCGGTTGTGATCCCCACACGGCTCTGAACCCAGGCATTTACAGACGCACAGAGTGCCTCCAATCCACGTTGACACCACATCGTTTGTGTATCTGGATGTTTCCGCGACAGTTCATCAGCGGGCTGGACTGGGCCGCTATGCTGGAAGCCTGACCCGCGCTCTGGTTGAGGCATATCCCGGCCGCTACGCTCTCTTCTATAACTGCGAGCGTGGAGTCGAGCCACCGGCAGACCTGGCACATCTCCCCGCCCGTACCGTTGCCCTGGGCTACAAGGCCTGGCGCATGCTGGTATGGTGGGGACAACTGACTCATTTTCCTTTTGACCGGCTGCTGCCTGGTGCTGTGCTTTTCCATGCAACTGAACATCTGCTGCTGCCACTACATACCATTCCCACCGTCCTCACCGTCCACGATCTCATCTTTCGGCGCCTGGCGGAGTATCACAAGCCACTCAATCGCTGGTATCTGAACCTGACCATGCCCCTCTACTGCCGTCGGGCCACTCATATCATTGCTGTCTCTGAGCACACGCGAGATGACCTTGTCACCGCCTATGCACTTCCACCGGAGAAGATCACTGTGGTGTATGAGGCTGCTGCTCCGTTCTTCACCCCTGTGTCGGAGGACGGCGTCGCAGCCGCGCGTGCCCGTTACGGCTTGCCTGAGCGATACCTGCTCTTTGTTGGGACCATTGAGCCGCGTAAGAACCTGATCCGTCTGCTGAACGCGTTCGAGATACTCCAGGCAGAAGGGCTGACTCAGGCACTGGTACTTGTGGGGCGCAGGGGATGGTTGTACGGGGAGTTCTTCGCTGCCCTGGAGCGCTCGCCAGCACGGAGGTCGGTGCTGTTTCCGGGCTATATCCCGGATGAGGAGTTACCGGCGATCTACAGCGGAGCGCAGGCACTGGTCTTTCCCAGTTTCTACGAAGGCTTCGGACTGCCTGTGCTGGAGGCACTGGCCTGCGGCACCCCGGTCGTTGCCTCGCGTACTGCCAGCATCCCAGAAGTAGGCGGCGATGCCGTATGTTACTTCAACCCGCACGATACCTGTGAGCTGGTCACAGCAGTGCGCCGGGTGCTGTGTGACGACTGGCTGCGCGAAGAGTTGCGAGCGCGCGGGCTGCTCCGGGCAGCCCGTTTTTCGTGGGCACGCGCTGCGGCCGAGACCCGTGCAGTGTATGAACGCGTGCTTGGTTACTCTCTGACGTAACCGCTCAATGCCTCGCCTGTACACCGTGGAGTGCCCGAAGAGAGCGATTTCAGGCGGCCCTGAGTAAGGGGTGCCCCCCATATTCGCCCCCCGGTTCGGGTTCCAGATCGCGCCCGACGTCGTCACAAATGGTCTGTAGGACAACTGCGAGCAGTTGTCCTACACTCTGACTTGATTTTTTGGCCTTTTGAGGTAAGATTTACCCGATCAGACCAGATTAACACACCCCGGAGCAGATATGCACATTCTTGTTACAGGTGGAGCTGGCTTCATCGGCTCCAATCTCGTGGACCATTTGATGGCCCAGGGCCACGAGATTACAGTGATAGACAATCTCTCCGTAGGCAAGATCAGCAACATCGAACATCATCTGGAAAGCGACCGCTTCCATTTCGTCAACGATTCTATCCTCAACCTCGGCACCCTGGAACGGCTGGTTCGTCAGGCGGACCTTATCTATCATCTGGCGGCTGTGGTGGGCGTCAAGTACGTGGTGGATGACCCGCTTAATGCCATTATCACCAATGTGCGCGGCACGGAGAACGTTCTGGAAATGGCATTCAAGTACTGGGTGCGCACGGTCATCGCTTCCAGCTCGGAGATCTACGGAAAGTCCACCCAGGTGCCTCTGCGCGAGGACAGCGACCGGGTGCTTGGCCCCACCACTGTAGGCCGCTGGTCTTACTCCGACGCCAAAGCAATTGACGAATACTTCGCGCTGGCCTATGCCAGGAAAGGACTGCCGGTATCGGTGGTGCGCTACTTCAATGCTTATGGCCCCAGGCTTGATCCCAAAGGATACGGCAGCGTTATCGCCAGGTTCATCACCCAGGCATTACAGGGCAGGCCGCTGACAGTTTACGACGATGGCCAGCAGACGCGCTGCTTTACCTACGTGGCCGATACCGTGGAGGGCACCGTGCGCGCAGCGACGCTGCGCGAGGCGGCCGGCCAGGTCTTTAACATCGGATCCGACCGTGAGACCACCATCCTGGAACTGGCCAGGATGATACAGAAATTGACCGGCAGCAGCTCCGAAATAGTGCATGTACCGTATGAGCATGCCTATGGGCCGGCTTTCGAGGAGACCCGTCGTCGTGTGCCGGATGTGACTAAAGCGCGGCAGGTGCTCGGCTTCGAGGCCCATACTACGCTGGAAGACGGGCTGCGCCGGACATTGGAGTGGTTCAGAGAACGCCCGGCGCTCAACACATAAGATGTGTGTCGAGAGGTAGATCAGATGAGTTCAACCAGGCTGAGCGCATTCTGCAGCAAAGTTATGGAAACGGGCTGGCTTTTGGCGGTCATCATCACGCCGGTGTTTTTCAACGTCTACTCCAGCCGCGTGTTCGAACCGGATAAGTTAACCACCCTGCGCACTGTGGCGCTGATAATGGCCGCTGCCTGGATCACCAGGTACATTGAGGAGCGGGTCAGTGGCCGGCATGTGCTTGAGCTGACCTGGCGCACACCGCTGCTCCTGCCCACGCTTTTCACTGTAGCGGTTTATCTCCTCAGCACAATCTTCTCCGTCACCCCAAGGGTCAGCCTGTTTGGCTCTTATCAACGCCTCCAGGGCACCTATACCACACTGTCTTACATTGTGGTCTTCCTCATTATCCTCCAGGAAATGCGCACGCGGGAGCAACTGGAGCGGCTGGTGACGGTGATGATCCTGAACAGCCTGCCCATTTCACTTTATGGCCTGCTTCAGCGCAACAGGCTGGACCCGCTGCCCTGGGGCGGCGATGTCACTGTGCGGGTGGCATCGAATATGGGCAACGCCATATTCGTTGCTGCCTACCTGATTATGATCACCCCGCCCACGCTGGCCCGTATTCTCAGCTCCTTCCGCTCAATCCTCACCAATGAAGAGACGGGAGTGGCGGACATTCTGCGTGCGGCTACCTACATCTTTATCCTGCTCGTACAACTCATCGCTACTTTCTACACCCAAAGCCGCGGGCCTCTGATGGGCCTGCTGGCCGGGTTGGGCATCTGGGGCTTCCTGGAGCTGTTGATGCTCCAGCAGGCAGCACGCAGGGAGCGTCCCTTCAAATCACAAGATTTGTTAAAAGACCTGGGGCGGGGAGTGATTTTCGGGATGGCCAGCCTGGGAGCTGCGGGGCTTATGGCAGCGGTGATCTACTTCGTGGGCAAGACGCTGGTTGGAGCGGAAAGCCAGCTTCCACAGGGGCTGGCTGCGTTAGGAGCTGTGTTGACCATCCTGGGAAGCTGGCTGGCCTTTGTCGTCGGGCGGCAGGGCTGGCGCTGGCTATGGGCCAGTGTGTTGGTGATGGCGATCTGCGCCAGCGCTGGCTTTTTTGCCGTGAACCCGGGCGGCCCTCTCAATGAGTGGGCCAGACGACAGCCCTCGTTAAGCCGTGTGACAAACGTCCTCAACGCTGAAACCGGCACCGGGATGGTGCGTAACCTGATCTGGCAGGGAGGACTCAAGCTCTTCCTGCCCCACGAACCGATCCGTTACCCGCCGACAGGCGCTTATCCCAACGGACGTGTTGACCCATTCAATGCCATCCGTATCCTGATTGGCTATGGCCCGGAATCCATGTACGTGGCTTACAATCCCTTCTATCCACCACTGCTGGGCCATTACGAATCGCGCACCGCCTCGCCAGACCGTTCTCACAATGAGACATTGGATTCGCTGATTATCACCGGACTGCTCGGCTTTGTGGCGTACCTGTGGGTGTTCGGGGGCGTATTCTACTTTGGCCTGCGCTGGCTGGGACTCCTTCCCTCCGACTGGCGCCGCGTGCTTTTCTTTGCTCTGCTGGTGACCGGAGCGGTTGTCGCCACGGTGATAGTCGTGCCTCGCGTGGGCACCCACTTCTTCTGCCTGGCCATACCGATCGGCATCGTCGGCGGAATGTTTGTCTACCTCCTGGTGTACGCTTTCTCCGTTTATTGGGATGAAGACGTTCCACAGTCCCATCCTTACGCCTTTTTGCTGATCGGCATTCTGTCGGCGGTTGTGGCTCATTTTATCGAGATCAACTTTGGCATCGCCATTGCCTCGACGCGCACCACGTTCTGGGCCTGCGTCGGAGCATTTGTTGTGGCGGGCGCAGGCATGATCCGGAGCAAAGCCCCCGAGACCGGAAGCCGCGAACCGGAGGGCAAGAAAGGGTTGTCAAACAAAAGACGCAGGCGTAAGCGGGAACCCGCGCCCTCCCATCCTCCGGCCCCGTCACCACTGCCGGCGTGGATATATCTCACGTTAATTGCAGCAATAGTGAGTGGCTTCTTGCTGGGTACACTCGCCTTTGACTTCGTCACCAACGCCGAGCGGCTCTCCCAGCCGTTGAGGATCATCTGGCGTGCGCTGACCGTCCTGCCGGCCCAGCAAAGCCGCACCTCCTACGGTGCGTTGATGATCTTTATTCTCACCTGGGTTGCAGGAGGAGTGATACACACCTCGGAGATGGTTGGCAGCGGGGTTTTCCGGGAGCGCAAAGGTGATAGCCTCCTGGCATTTGTAGTCCACCTGATGATCTCACTTGCGGTCGGTTTCAGCTTTGCCCTGGTGCTGGCCGGCAAACAGGCTGCTCTGATGAGTTTCCAGGCCCAATCCCTCCAAGACGTACTGCGCATTGCCGAGCGTGTGGCAGGGTTCCTGACCGCTTATTATTGGTTCATCGTATTTATCCTGCTCGCAGGCGGCGCGGTGCTTTACCTGGAGCTTAAGCAGCGGCCGAGAGAACTCGTCCAGCCGTGGGGAGCCTTTGCCATCCTGGTGCTGACAATCGCGGTCGGTGGCATAGCCACGGTGAGCAACCTGCAGCCGGTCAAAGCCGACATCGTCTACAAGCAGGGCGAGCCATACGATCGAGGTGGTCAGTGGCTGATCGCCATCGAGCATTACAAGCGCGCGATCGAACTGGCGCCCAGGGAGGATTTTTATCATCTGTACCTGGGACGGGCCTATCTTGAGTATGCCTCATCCATTGAGGACCCGGCTGTGCGAGACAGTCTGCTACGGGAAACGGAGCGTGTGCTGCTGCAGGCCCGCGAACTGAACCCGCTGAACACAGACCACAGTGCCAATCTCGCCCGTATGTACCGCCGCTGGTCCGATCTCGCAGGTGACGAGAATACCAGACGCGCCCTGCGTCAAAAATCGTCGGAGAACTATGCCCTTGCCACCACGCTCAGTCCGAACAATGCCATCTTGTGGAACGAGTGGGCGATGCTTTACTACTACGGCTTGGGAGATGTCGAGGGATATGAGCGTACACTGCGTAAGTCGCTGGAGCTTGACCCGGACTTCGATCAAACCTGGCTGGTATGCGGCGACGTCAACCGCCATCGTGGCAACGTGGCAGAAGCAGCCCACTGCTATGAGGAGGCCTTGAGATTAAGGCCCTCCAACAGCGATGTCTGGAGGGCACTGGGAGATACCTATATAGCAGCCCAGCAGTGGGAAAAGGCCATTTATGCTCTCACCCGAACTCTGGAGTTGCAGCCCAAAGCACAAGACGCCTGGAATGTGCTGCAGGTCATTGCGCGGTTGTACAGCCAGCTTGGCCAGCAGGAGCAGGCATTGCTCTACGCCAGGCAGGCGCTGGAGGTGGCACCAGATGAGCAGCGCGATGCACTGGAAGGGCTGGTTGCCCAGATTCAGCAGATTATGGAGGCGTCGCAACCGTGACCGTTTATCTTATTGTGTTCGCTGGAGCGCTGGTATTGGCCATTGGGGTGACCCCTGCCGCGCGCTGGCTGGCTCCACATGTCGGGATGATGGATCAGCCTGCGCCCCGCAAGATTCACCTGAAGCCGGTGCCCCGCATCGGGGGGGTGGCCATCTATCTGGCGGTCATCGTTGCCGCGCTGGTTTTAGGTGAGTGGCGTAATTTCCACGAGTTCGGGGCCATTCTTGTCGGTGCTACGGGGGTTTCTTTTATGGGGCTGGTTGATGACCGCTGGGGACTTCGCCCGCTGGTGAAGATGATCGGCCAGGCGCTGGCTGCCCTGCTCCTCTACACCAGTGGCATTTATGTGAGCCTTTTCCGCCACCCACTGCTGAACCTGCTTGCCACTGTGTTATGGGTTGGTTACATCACCAACGCGATCAATTTCCTCGATAATATGGATGGACTGGCCGGCGGTGTCTCTGCCATCGCTGCTGCGTTCTTCGCGTTGATGTGCTCGTTCAGCGGACAGTATCTGGTCGGGGCGCTTGCGATAGCCGTCCTGGGCGCCTGTCTGGGTTTTTTGTTCTACAATCTCAATCCGGCCAGCATCTTCATGGGGGATTCAGGTGCCCTTTTTCTCGGTTTTGTCCTGGCTGCTATCGGCATCAAACTGCGCTTCCCCGACAACGTCAGCTTTGTCACATGGATGGTGCCGGTGCTGGTGATGGGATTGCCGATCTTCGATACCACACTGGTGATCATTTCGCGCCTGCGGAGGGGATTGAATCCGGCTACCACGCCGGGCAAGGACCACATATCGCACCGCCTGGTGGCAGCGGGCCTGACCAGACGTGAGGCTGTGCTCACCCTGTATGTCGTTGCCTTCATCATGGGGCTGCTGGCGACGTTCGTGACCCGGGCCTCGGTGATCGAGGGATACATCGTAGGCGGCATCACTCTCCTGGCCGGTATCTACGCGCTGTGGCGGGTGGAGCGACCGCCGTTTTTCAGGAGGGAGGGGACGGAATGAAAGGTGTGATCACCATTGCCGGGTACGGGACGCGTTTTCTCCCCGCTTCCAAAGCCATCCCCAAGGAAATTTTCCCTATCGCAGGTGTACCTTTGATTCAACACCATGTGGAAGCCATGGTTGCGGCAGGCATCCGCGAGATCATCATCGTCGTGCGGGGGGGTAGTGGTGTCATCCAGCGCCACTTTGCGCCTGTCCCTGAGCTGGAGGAGCACCTGGAGAAAACCGGTAAGACACGGCTCCTGGAGGAGGTCCGGCGTATCTCGTCCCTGGCCGACATTGTTTTCGTACGCCAGCCTGAGACCTTACCCTACGGCAATGCCTCACCGGCACTGGCTGCCCGGGCATGGCTGACGCCGGGTGAGCCGTTTTACTACATGTTCGGTGATGACATTGTCATAGCCGACACGCCGGTGCCACAGCAGATGTGCCAGGCTTTTGAGCGCCTGCGCCCGGCAGCGCTCGTGGCCGCTCATCAGGTGCCGGATGAGGAGACGCATCTCTACGGGTGCATCGCACTCAAACCCGGCTCCACAAACGAGATGGCATGTCTCGTTGAGAAGCCAGAGCCTGGGACTGCCCCTTCCAACTGGGTCCAGATCGGTCACTTCATTTTCACACCTGAGCTGTTCGAAGTGTTAGAGACTTTGGAGCCTGGCAAGGGGGGAGAGCTGTGGCTGGCCGATGCAGTTGATCGTCTGGCAGCCCGCTCACGGGTCCTCATCCAACCAGTCGAGGGGACGTGGATGGCAGCCGGTGATCCCCTGCGTCATCTCAAGGCTAACATCGCTGTGGCGCTGCGCCGTAGCGATATGCGAGCTGAGCTTGTCGCATTCCTGCGCACGCTTGAGCTGGGTTAGGGTAAGCTCAGGCGGCCTGGCAGTTGAGCCAGGACGCTCTGCGCGCAGTGCAGCCATTCCGCCTCTGCCTCCCCTCGGTGCTCTGTTTTGCCCGCATGCTGTCTCTGTGGTATACTCTGATATGCAAGAAGAAGTTGAGCTTGTAAGTCCTGAAGCTTGATCCTCCCGCAGTCTCTGAAACCCCGGGAGGTTGGCGCATCTATCACACCTTTTCGGGAGGTCCAATGGAACACTTCCTCAGCCTGGCAGACCTCACGCCAGAAGAAATGCGTGTGCTACTTGAGCTGGCCACACGCCTCAAAGATGAATGGAAGGCCGGCAAAGCCCGCCCCCTGCTCCAGGGCAAGACACTGGGTATGCTTTTTCAGAAGCCCTCCCTGCGCACCCGGGTTTCATTCGAGATGGCAATGATACACCTGGGTGGGCATGCCATGTACCTCTCCCCCTTCGAAGTACAGCTTGGCAAGCGGGAAAGCACACCGGATGTGGCGCGTGTCCTCTCCCGCTACGTGGACGCGATTATGGCCCGTGTCTTTTCCCATACTGACCTGGTTGAACTGGCGAAATACTCCTGCGTACCGGTCATCAACGGCCTCTCAGATTACTCTCACCCATGTCAGGGTCTGGCCGATTTTCTGACCATTATCGAGCACAAAGGGTGGGAATTGAAGGGACGCAAGCTGGCCTTTGTGGGGGACGGGAACAACGTTGCGACCTCCCTGTTATTTGGTGCGGCGTTACTGGGGATGGATTTTGCCATCGCCGGGCCGCGCGGCTATGAGCTGCATCCGGGCGTGTGGACATTGGGGCAGAAATTGGCGGCTGTCAGCGGCAGTACGCTCACGGCAACGTATGATCCGCACGAGGCAGTCGCTAACGCCGATGTGATCTATACTGATGTGTGGGCTTCGATGGGGCAGGAGGAGGAAAGCGAGGTCAGAGCGCGCGCCTTCAGACCCTATCAGGTGAACCAGGCGTTAGTCGCGGAGGCTAAAGCTGACGTCATCGTGATGCACTGCCTGCCGGCGCACCGGGGCGAGGAAATCACCGACGAGGTCTGTGATGGCCCGCACTCGGTGCTGTGGGAGCAGGCTGAGAACAGATTGCATGCCCAGAAGGCCATCCTGGTAAAGCTGTTGGCGGGCGGTTGATCGTGCTGCGCCTGATTGGCGCGAGCAGCTCCTGACCTGACCTCCCGTGCTACTGTTATCTGCTTCCCAGAGGCAGGTTATGGCAGGTAATCGCAGGATATTTGAAGAGGCTATGCGAGCCGGCGCAGATGCTGCCTGGGATAAGAATTGGAGCCAGGCCATCGCAGCCTATCAGCGTGCGCTGGCTGAATTCCCAAACGACGTCGGTGCGCTCACCAGCCTGGGCCTGGCCTACACCAACGCGGGACAGCTTGAGGCAGCGCTGGGCGTCTATCGGCGAGCCAGCGAACGCACTCCGGACGACCCTACCCTGTACGAGCGCATCGGCGAGCTGTTGGAGAGGCTGGGCCGAAACCAGGAAGCTGCCGATGCATATCTGGCTTCGGCCGAACGCTATCTCCGGCAGCAGCAGGCTACCCACCTGGCACTGGAGCGCTGGCATGACGCCGTGCGGGTCTGGCCCAAGAGCATCCAGGCCCACATTAAACTGCTTCAATATTACCAGAGTCAGGGCCAGATACGTGAGGCGGTTGCGGAGTGCCTGAACCTGGTACATCTATACGGTGAGCAGGGGCGTAATGATTACGCCATACAGGTGTGTGAGCATGCTCTCAAGCTGGACCCGCACGATCATGAGGTGCTGGCCATGCTTGACAGGCTCCGTTACGGTGAACAGGTTGTGGAGGAGGTGCCGGCCGGCCCATCACAGGAAGAACAGGGGGCGCTTGAGCTGCTGGCAGCCCTCGAGCGCCCGCTCACCAGTGCGGGACTGGAGCTGGAACTGGAGGAAGAAATAGAACCTCGTCCGCGCGAGCGCGGTACCCCTGTAGACATTACCCGTCAGAAAGCACTCACCGATCTGGCGGAAAGCTTCTTCGAGGAGGAAGTAGTCGTACCTCCACGCCCTGGCCTGACCAAGGCGGAGATAGACGCGCTGCTTGGCAAAGCGATTGATTTCCAGACCAGAGGCCGGATAGACGAGGCCATCGCGGCCTACGAGAAAGTGCTGCAGGCAGGCGACGAGCGGCCCGCTGTTAATTTTAACCTCGGTCTCCTCTATCAGGAGAAGCTCCGCTTCGACGACGCCATCGCCCAGTTCGAACGTGCTGTGGCACATCCTGAGTACACACTCGGTGCTCACTTTGCCCTGGGCGAGTGCTATCGGGCTAAAGGGCGCATTGACGAGGCTCTGGAACATTTTATTGAGGTGCTCAAGATCGTGGACCTGGCCACCGTCCAGCGCCACCAGGCCGATGACCTGATCCAGCTCTATGAAAGCCTGGCCGACAGTTATCTGGCCAAGGGAGAGCGGGAACAGGCGGTGGAGTTTACCAACGCACTCGTCAAATTGCTCAGCGACAAAGGGTGGGAGGACAAGGTTGTCCAGGCTCGTCAGCGCCTGGATACCCTGGCCCAGGAAGGCCCGATGCTGAGCCTGGCCGATCTGTTGGTTGTGCCTGGCTCAGAGAGGATCCTGGAATCGGTCTCGCTGGCACAGGAGTACTCCAGGCGCGGAATGTACTACGCCGCGCTGGAGGAATGCTACTATTCCCTGGAGCACCACCCGGCCTATTTACCCATCCACCAGCAAATCGCCCAGGTGCTGGCCGCGATGGGTAAAATAGATGAAGCGGTAGCGAAGCTCGTAATTATAGGCGATGTGCACCGCGTGCGGGGTAACATCCGTGCTGCGATGGCCGTCTATCAGCATGCGTTGCGCATGGCGCCTATGGATACCTCCGTCCGTGCCAAGCTGATCGCCCTGCTGATCAGCCACGGCGAAATAGATCAGGCGCTGGAACATTACATGATCCTGGCCGAGAGTTACTACAACCTGGCGCAGATAGATCAGGCGCGCGATACCTATCAGGAAGCTCTACGCCTGGCGCCGCGTGGCAGCCGTGATAAACGATGGGAGATCCGTATCCTGCACAAGATAGCGGATATTGATGTGCAGCGGGTGGATTGGAAACGCGCCATCGAAGCCTATGAACGCATCAGGGACCTGGCTCCAGACGACGAACGTGCCCGCCTGACGTTAATGGACCTGTATTATCGCCTTAACCGCCCCACTAAGGCGATCGCAGAGCTGGATGGCCTGCTCAAGGTCTATCGTGACAGCGGCAAAACACAGCGTATCTTTACCATCCTGGAGGATGCAGTACGCGAGCGGCCAGATGACATACCACTGCGTGTAAGACTGGCCCAGGCTCACCTTAACGCCGGTCACGTCGAGCAGGCACTGGTTCATCTGGACAAACTGGGTGATTTGCAGATCGAAGCAGGAAGGATAGAGGAAGCTAAGGCTACCATTCGCATCATCATCGCGCTTAACCCGCCAAACGTCGCGGAATATCTTAAGCTTCTAAAGCAACTCGTTTAAGCAGCGATACAGGCACTGGCATCGGCTGCTTCCTGCTCAAGCGCGCTCTGGCAACAGCGCTGGTAGATAACCGAACGGTATCGGGACCTGTGAACAACCTGCTGTGGTACTTGCAAAGGCTTACATGGACAGATATACTCGATATTCTGCTCGTAGCCTTCATCTTGTTCCTGGCGCTCTATCTGATGCGTGGTACCAGGGCGGTGCCTTTGCTACGGGGGGTAGTTACACTTATCATTGCCATCACCATCCTGACCAACCTGGTGCGCCTGCGGGCTTTCGGCTGGCTGACCCAACAGGCGCTTCCGGCATTGCTGGTAGCCATCCCCGTTATCTTTCAACAGGAACTGCGCCACGCGCTGGAACGGCTGGGGCGGGCCGGGGCGATGATCGGCCGTGCTTCTGGAAACAGAGCCGTTGTCGAGCAAACGCTTGGTGCGACTGTCCAGGCCTGCCTGCTGCTGGCCAACCAACGCCACGGGGCACTTATTGTCCTGGAGCGCGAGACCGGCCTCCAGGAGTTTGCCGAGAGTGGTGTCTTCCTCGACGCGGCTATCACCCCGGAGTTGCTGGTTGCCATTTTTGATCCCCATACCGTGCTACACGACGGCGCTGTGATTGTGCGGCGAGGACGGATTCTCGCAGCAGCCTGTGTGCTACCTCTGTCCACCGCTTTCCTGGCCGACCGGCAGCTTGGGCTACGCCATCGGGCGGCGCTCGGCATCACAGAGGAAAGCGATGCCATCGCCGTTGTCGTATCAGAGGAGCGCGGTTCGATCTCCATTGCCCATAACGGACGTATCATCCGCAACCTCGACGCGAAGCGGCTGGAGGCTGTGCTGCAGGCCCTGTTCCAGCCCGCGCTGGAACGCGCATGGCCGCGCTGGACTGCCCGGTTGCGTCACTTGTTGGGGAGAGAAAGCACATGAGGAGAGCACTGCGCTGGATCGCAGCCAACGCTCCTCTGATGGCACTGGCCCTTATCCTGGCCTCGCTCTCCTGGGTCGTGGCTGTTGAGAAAAACGACCCTACCGTTGAGCAGGTCTTCCCCCAGCCGGTACCGATCACCCTGGCTGCTCTCCCCAAGGGGATGCTGGTGGTGGGAGACTTCAAGGCCAATGCTCAATTTACCGTCCGTGCCCCTGCCTCGCTCTGGGCCTCTCTCAAGGTCACGGATTTCACGGCCATCGTTGACCTTGGTGGTCTGGGAGCTGGTGCCTATCAACTGCCTCTCAAATGGGAGCTACATCGGCATCCTGCCTGGGTGACGCACGTGGAACCGGAATACGTGTCCGTGGAGCTGGACTTTGAGACCGTGCAACCTGTGCCAGTGCGCGTCAGTGTTGAAGGGGAGCCACGTCTGGGCTATATCCAGCGCCCTCCGATCGTTACCCCTACCCACGTGATTGTCCACGGCCCTGCTTCCTATGTTTCCCGTGTCGCCGAGGCGGTGGTGCGTGCTCGTGTCCAGGATGCCACGGCTGACGTAACAGGCGATTTCCAACCCCTGCCCCTGGATAGCCAGGGTCAGTCTGTCCCCTACGTAACGCTGGAGACGAAGACGGTTAGCGTTCAGGTGCCGATCCAACTCTCCTCCTATTACCGTGTTCTCTCGGTCAAGGCTGTGCTCACCGGTACTCTGGCTCCTGGTTACCGTATAACCAATATCTCCGTAGAGCCGCCCAATGTGACCGTCTTCGGCAACCCCGAGAGCATCGCTGCGCTGCCGGGCTATATTGAAACCAGGCCCATCAATCTGGAAGGCGCTCAGGCCAGCATCGTGGAACGCCCCCCGTTGAACTTACCACAGAATATTTCACTGGTGATGGCCGATCAGCCCGTGGTGCGTGTGCTGGTTGAAGCCATCCAGGGGAGCAGGACGATGGTGATCACCCCTACCATCCAGGGGCTTGGACCAGGCCTTACCTGTACCATTTCTCCTGCCACTATTGAAATTGTCATGAGTGGTCCGATGCCTCTGCTTGATACGCTGGATGTGGATGATGTACGGGCCGTTCTCGACCTGTTTAACCTGGGGGCCGGTGTACATCAGCTTGAACCTCACATAGTGGTGCCAGAGGGCATTACCGCCCAAAGTATCCTGCCCGTAAACGTACAGGTGGAAATCGCCATATTCACCCCTCCCACTCCTGAGGGAGGCCAGGAAAATATGCGCCCTCTGAAGCCTTCGATATGAATCTCTTATGAGCAAACCCATCGTCGCCATTGTTGGACGCCCCAATGTGGGCAAATCAACCTTGTTCAATCGCCTCATTGGACGCAGGCTGGCCGTCGTGCACGATCAGCCGGGTACCACACGTGACCGGCTCCACGCTGACGCCGAGTGGGGCGATGTGCAGTTTACAGTGGTGGATACCGGCGGCATCGAGATTCTGCCGGACAGCGTCGTGGAGGGCAGGCGGCCTGCCCCGGAGCGGGTGCTGGCTCAGGATTCTGCTCCTTTCATTCCCCTGATGCGCGCTCAGGCCGAGCAGGCCATCCGCGATGCGGACGCCATCATCTTCGTCACTGACGCTGCCGACGGCCTGACCGGCGGAGACGAAGAGGTAGCCGACATTCTCCGTCAGGCCCGCTGCCCGATATTCCTGGCCGCCAACAAGGCCGATAACCCACGCCTGCGCCGTGATGCGCTGGAGTTTTATAATTTGGGACTGGGAAATGTATACCCTATTTCCGCGCTCCATGGCATCGGTGTCGCCGATCTGCTTGACGATCTGATTGAAGTCCTGCCACGTTGGTCTTCTGAAGAAGAGGAAAAACAGAGGGTCAGGCTGGCTATCGTGGGACGGCCTAACGTGGGCAAGTCGTCATTGTTAAACAGATTGCTCGGCGAAGACAGGGCTATCGTCAGTCCGGTGCCGGGTACCACGCGCGATGCAATTGATACATACCTGGAATGGAAAACGGAGAGCGGGAGCATTCCCATTACATTGATTGACACCGCGGGCATCAGACGTCGGGGCAGGATCGAGCCAGGAGTAGAACGCTATAGCGTGCTGCGGGCCCTGCGTGCCATTCAACGGGCCGATGTGGCCCTGCTCCTTCTGGATGGCGTCGAAGGGGTGACGGCTCAGGATGCCCACGTTGCCGGCTTTATCCTCGATGAGTGGGCCAGTGTGGTCGTGCTGGTCAACAAATGGGATGCCGTGGAGAAGGATGCCCGGACTGTGGCAGAGTACACCCGCCTGATAAGGGAAACACTGCGTTTCCTTGATTATGTGCCCGTGCTTTTTATTTCTGCCCTGACGGGGCAAAATGTAGAGCGCGTGATCCCGACCGCACTGGCGGTACACGAGGCCCGTTTCAGGCGCGTACCCACGTCAGAATTAAACGATCTGATCCAGGGCGCTGTGGCCCGTCATGCGCCACCCAGCAAGAGAGGGAAAAGGCTGAAGATTTATTACGTCAGCCAGCCTGGGGTGGCACCACCTACCTTCTTATTCCATGTCAATGATCCGGAGCTGGTACATTTCAGCTACGAGCGTTACCTGGAGAATCGGCTGCGTGAGGCCTACGCGTTTCCAGGCACGCCACTCCGTCTGATCTTCCGTGGTCGAGAGCGGGAGGTCGGGGAAAAGAAGGATCGGTAGCCGGTCATCTGCCTCCCCTCAAATGCAGGACTTACGCAGTTCACGTGACTGGCACTTCCAGATCCCCCACACATGCACTTCCTGGGATGCGAACCCCCTGTGCAGGCTCCCGGCGACCGTTTCCGAAGTGCCAGTCACGTTCAGGGTTACGGTGTCGGTTGAAATTGCCCTCATTGGGCGCTGCGCGCCAGGTGTCGGCATGCGCCGACACTGCCCGGTGGTGTAGCCAAGGAAGGGGCGATTGATTAATCGCCTGCACCCGGCGAAGGCCGACCATTGGCCCAGGCAAAAGGGTGCACGGGCAAGGGATGCCTTGTCCCTACGGTCACTGCCTGGATGGCTGCCCCACGAGGTCAATGCTCACAATCTCCGGGCGGCAGAGGCAGCGCGCGCGGGGGGTGTTGCCGCCCTCGAAGCCGATCCCGCGGCTGACGAACATCGTGGTCCCGCTTTCCTGAAACAGGCCGGCGGCATAGCGCCGACCGTAAGCCGAAGCAGTGATGATCGCGCCGTAGAGGGGGAGGCGGATCTGCCCGCCGTGAGTATGTCCGGCCAGGTAAAGGTCCATACCATGCCCGACGGCCTCGTGGATCAGGTCGGGTGAATGGTAAAGCAGGAGCGTGAAGGCATCAGCAGGAATGTCCTTCACCGTCTCGGCCAGCCGCATTGCGTCCAATTCCTGTCGGTGACTGCATGCTACTCCAACAAGTGTCACCTTCTGTCCGCGCACATCTACGGTCACTGCCTCCTGTTCCAGCCACCTTACTCCAGTCCCTTCAAAGAGTCGTGCCATAGGCTCTGGCATCGGTTCCACTGACCCGCGAACGGCGTAAATGCCGTATGGCGCCGACAATTGCCGTATAAACTCTCGGAAGCGAGTGAAGGAGGTTGAATCGTCGAGATATGAGATATTGATGTAATCACCGGTGAAGACGATGAGGTCAGGTTTGAGTGCATTGACCTTCTGTATGACTTTTGCCTCACGGCGGCCGAAGCGCTCGATATGGAGGTCGGTCAACTGCACCACGCGCACCGGCGGTGCTTCGGCATCCAGGTCGCTGAAGGCGAGTGTCAGGTGTGTCGTCTCAACCGCCAACGGCTCGATGATGTAACAATTTACCTGCGCGGCGCTGAAGACGAGGTTGCCTGCCAGTAAGGCGATGATGGACAACGGGATTTTGCCCTTGTGGTGCTGAGGGGTTTCGAACAGCCAGGATGCCGGTGGCGCAAGTGAAGACGGGAGCGCAGGTGATCTGGCATTCTTTGCACCCTGGCGGCAGGCTCTCCGCATGCTCTGACGGCTTCGCCAGCGTGCCAGTGGCTCTGCGGCCAGCACTCCCAGGAAGATGAGTATGCGTACCAGGAAGCTGGCGATTAGCGGAACCCCGATGGAGGGGATGAAGGAGATGCGCAGGTGCGGAAGCGACCACAGAAGCACATAATCGCTTACGCAAAACGCGACCAAAATCAGCACCAGCGTCACCTTCTCCCGTGTGGGTGTGTAAACCTCGTGTCGCCGTCCGTTCATAGCGATATCCTCCTCTGCGGACAGCGAGTGATCACCGGGTACCAGTTGATATTTCCACCCGGCCGGTCAGACCAGGTAGCAGGCGCAGGTTGTCCGGCTGCTCAGCGAGCCGCACACGGATTGTAAAACGGGCTTCTGTCTCTCCTGCTTTGCCTTCCCCAGTCTGAGGCACGATTGCTTCGACGACCCCTTCCAGAGGTTGTTCCGGAAAGGAGCGCAACATGACGACCGCACGCTGCCCCGGGTAGATGTCGGCGACATGTTGCTCGCTGAGATTGGTGGAGACAAAGCGCAGCCCCTCCTCCACATTAAGCAGTGTGACAACACCGGTGCCGGCACCAACAATTGCCTGGGGAGCCACATCCACAGAAACGACGATGGCTGCCCATGGCGCCGCAAGCCGGGCATGTTTCAGGGCTTCCTGTGCTCTGGTCAGCTTTTGCTCAGCCTCTTTGATAGCAAGTTCGTAGGCTGGCGAGATCCCCCCTTGCAAATCCGCGAGCTTCCGCTCTGCTTTGGACACCTCTGCCTGGCGAGTCTGTAGCTCTAACAGACCGGCACTGCGGGCGTCCTCGGCATCGGCCAGGCGCATCTCCGCGAGCTCACGTTCGCGGATGGCGCGTTGCCATGCGTCGTAGTAAATATTGGCAGGACGTGGTGGCCAGGCTCTGAGCGCTTCGTTGTACTCCCACTCGCGGTCTTTTTCCGCCTTACGTGCCAGGTCAAGCGCTGTACGTGCCTCTTCCAACCCGGTCTCGGAGTACTGAAGCCGGGCGATGGTGAGCGCACGTTTGGTGTCGGTGAGCACCTGCCAGGCATTGGCCAGGTCCTGCTCCCATTGCCTGAGGGCGAGATCGCGGTCAGCAATGGCGCGCTCCAGAGCAAGTTGTGCATCCTCAACAGCACGTTGCAACCCGGTCTCGTCGAGCACCGCCAGAAGATCACCCGCCCGGACTACATCTCCAGGCCGTACGGTGATCGTTATCACGCGCCCGCTTACTCCGCCGCCGAACGCCAGCGGCAGCGCCGGGTAAAGAGAGGCCAGATGACCGTCCACCACCACAGTTTTGCCTTCGTGGAGAGGTGGAGGTGTCGGCCCGGGTGTGGCGGACTCCATCGGCGGTACAGGCGGGTTGGCAGGAGTAGTATGACTACAACCTGCTATCAAGAGAAGTACTGATAGGACGAGTACCGTGCTTTTAAATCTCATAGCCACTCCTCATGGAGCAATTTATGCAGACCTCAGAGTGTCCAGATCACAGCAGGAGCTGAGCATAAATCACAGCCCATAAAGCACACAGTAGTAAGGCATATGACAGGTAACGTTTGTGGGGCAGAGCACGCATTGATGCTGCCAGCGCAGCAACCCAAAGAGGCAGGTAATCCAGGCTTAGACGCATGTAGCCAGGGGCGTGGTAGCCTGGATTGTGATACAGCCATACCGGCACCGCCAGTGCCAGGGCGCTCAGTAAGTAATTCTGGGCCCGCGCTGTACGTAATCCTGGCAATAAGTGCCTATCCGAAAAACGTAACCGACGCATCCCTATGCGTCGGTATAAGCGGCATAGGGATGCCGCTTGTACGGTTTTTCGGATAGGCTCTAAGAGCGGGAAGAGCAATAAAAGGGGCTGTGATAACAACAGGCTATTGCCACGCGGATCGCCAACCACAGAGAGCCTCCACCGGCCATCGAAACTGAAAGTCGGCAGAGCCAGAAACGTTCGATACAAATTTTCAGGCACAAAATGGAGAGAAAATATACCGTAAGTGCGGGCGCGCTCTGCCAGCACATCGGTGCGCCCCACGTAGATCAGCTCGTAACCACTGGTCAGCGGGTTGCCGAACCGGAAGGCCTGGAAGCCGAATATGATGAGAACGGCCAGCGCGGGGAAAAGAAGAAGATGAACCAGCTCCTGTGCCAGGTTCCTGCGCAGTGAGCTATCACGCAATACTCTACGTATAGCCCAGGTGTTCTCATCCTGAAGTAAACAGCCCAGAGGCAGCAGAACCAGCAAAACGTGTTGGGCGCGGAACAACACTGCTGCCCCTATGCAGGCACCGATGGACAAAAGGCGGTCTCTGCGGCTGCCGATGGCAGAGGGTGGCAACCTGTTCAGCAGATACAATGAAAGCGAAATAAAAAGTAATGACATGCAATGGTTTACGCGGTAGACAGAACAGTGGAACGCCTGCCGCAGACTGACCAGATAGGGTGCGCCGAAAATGGCCGAAACGGTGATGCATATGGCTGGCACCATCTGTTCGCCGGTCAGGGTCAGCAAGGCCTGGCCCAGAAGCAATGTCGAAAACACTGCGACCAGCAGGAGTTCCAACTGGAACAGCTTTAATCCATGCTCGCCGAAGAGCAAATAGTGGGTCAGGAAGAAAAGTGTCTGGCCGGGCTGAAACACGTTGTACGCCTTCCCTCCGAAGAGCGCGGAATCGTGGACACGCTGCGGGATGGCGATCTTGCCATCCAGAAGGCTCTGTGCCTCCAGGAGCGCCGGGTTTTTGCTACCGTGACAGGAAAGGTCAGGCAGGGTCAAAAAGCGCAGGAATAACACGCACGGAATGAGCAGGATAAGTGGTAACCAGCGTGAGTGGTTCACGTTGCCTCCCGCAGGATTTGGGTAACTTTGCTGCGCACGATGCCACGCGCGGCCAGCGAGGCGCTGATGACACTTGCCAGGATGACCATTGCCATAATGGCCAGAGTCGTCGGCCAATCGAAGGTCAGCCTGGTAGGGGTATTGCGCATCATATTGTTGCTGATGTAAAACACATACCCCAGTACTGTACCGGCCGTCACGCCGGCCAGGGACGCGCTCAGTGTCATCATCACAGCCTCCAGCGCAAAGATGCCTGTCAAATTGCGACGACGCATCCCGATGGCCTTGAGCATACCGATTTCCAGCCTGCGCACATAAACCGCCACATAAACCACAGCGAACACGCCAAAAATGCTGGTGATGAAAGAGAGAACGGTCATTATAAGCAGCAGCACGCGCATGGTGCGCATTGATTGTTCTGTGATGCGGATTTCTTCGGCCGTGGAGCTTACCCACACGTTGTAGCGATCAGCAAGCAGATCGCGCAGCCTGGAGACCAAGGTCGTCTCTTCGGCGCTGCCGGTGGTCGTTGCCAGGATGTGCGTGATAACAGGCTGCTCCCGTTCCATTAGCGAGCAAAACCCATCGGCGCAGATCTCGCCGGCGGCCGGATCGTGAGTGAGGCGCAGATAAGTATCCAGCGAGACAAACGCAGGCGAGAGTCCCCAGCGCACATAGCGCTCATTCCTGGAGAAGCCCATAAAGCCGGGCATGCGCTCGATCAGGCCGATGACACGTAGCTCGACTATATGGTCCTTGCCCGCCCCCGGTGCGCGCACCACATCGCCCACCTGCAGGTCCATGTAGTCGGCGTACCCGGCGCTCAGGATGACCGTGTCCGGCTCTGCCAGGAGTCGCTCGAACATCTCCGGCCCCCCGGCATAATAATCGGTCAGGTCGGGATAGACGATACCATCAAGCGAGCCGGTCAGGCCCTGCGTCTGCACCGCTGCCTTACGCAGCTCAACTTTGTTGGTCAGCTCCGCCGTGTATTCAGCGGTCAGGCCCACTGCCCTGGCGATGCCATCCACAGCCTCCAGTTCTCTCAGGAAAGCTGGCTTGAGGTTATCCTGTCCCTGGTTTCCCTGAGCCGGGACGTACCATCTCCAGCTTGAGACACGGATGACGACAGGAGCACCATTGGAGTAACGGGCGGTAATATCGTGGTTTCTCTGCTCCAGAGCGGCCATCGTGCCCAGAAAAGTGGGCAGTGTGGCGCTGAAGACGATCATGAGTGAAATAATGGTGTTACGGCGCTTCGCCCGCAGCAGATTGGGGCCGGCGAAAAAAGTCAGTTTGGGTACGAGCACCCGGCCGAGCATGATCAGCAATCGCTCAAAGGGGATGGTAAGGGCGTAAAAGAGCAGGCTGACGCCGATAACCAGCAGCGCCATGCCGCCGAACATAAAAGTGCCGATCACCGCCTCATTGTTTTGGACGTAGAGGAAGTTGTTGCCGATGAAGATCAACAGCCACATAATGGTCAGCACGATGCCGGCGATGACAATGCGCACATCAAACCTGCGCGAACGTAGCCTGGCCAGGTCCTCGATCTGGAGCTGTTCGGCGGAGCCGGGGTTGATCGCATAGCGCATTTTGGTGTTGGCGGCTCTGCGGGCCGGGGCAATGGCAGCAAGGGTCAATACTACGGCCGCGATGAGCGCAGCCTGTACTACGGCGATCAGTGTGACCGTCATACGGAATTGGATACCCACCTCCGTGACGCCGGGGTTGCTGTAGGAAGCTCCCAACTGATTGATGAAGTAACCGGCGATCGGCGCGACCGCCCATAAACTCAGCGCCTGTCCCAGCAGGACGCCCAGCCCCACTCCCATCAGGCCGACCAGAGCCACCTCGATCATTACCAGTCCGAAAAGGTGACGCCGTTTGGCTCCCAGGACGCGCAGAAAAGCCAGGTCACGCTGCCGCTCCTCGACATTGGTGTTGACGATCGAGTAAACGAGCAGGCCAACCACGCCCATCACCAGAAATCCGTAAACAGCACTGAGAGAGCGCAGCACGGCAAAAGCCACATCGCTCCAATCGAGAGCCTGAGGCTTGTCAAGTGCGAACCGGTAAGTTTCAGCCTCGTTGCCGAGCGCGTCGTACATCTTTTCGGCAATGCGTCGCACGCGGAAAATGGAGTGCTGGATATTCAAGGAGTTATAGACAGCCTTGTCCAGCACCACCACCAATCGCTCAGCCTGGCCGGGCAATCCCAGCCATTCCTGGACGGTTTCGACGCTGGCCAGGATGCCGTTCCGCTCCGCTCCGCCGAGGCCGGTTGCGAGTGCAATGCCACTGACGGTAAAACGTCGTGTCACACGGCTGATGCTCGGATTCGCTGGTCTATCGTGCCCTTTGACCCGTGCCAGCGGCATGATGTAGCTGAGTTTAACCTCATCACCGACTTTCAGGCCAAAGGTGTCAGCCGTGACTTTGAGGACGATGATACGGTCATCAGCGAGATCATATGCCCCCTCAAGCACGGTCACATGGCCAAGATCGTCCTCCGGTGCACGCGCCAGCAGTATGACGTTGACTTTGCGGTTGCCGTGAAGTTCAACCGTGGCCTGAAAACGCGGGTAGACCGCAACAACGGCGGGATCGGCAGCGTATGCTATTCCTGAGATATGCTCGACATTGATGAATTGGGCCGGGCTGGTTTCGGCGCGGGTGATGGTGATGTCGTGCTCACCCTCCTCTCGCTCAACAAACTCGACCACCTGCCGCTGGAGCGATTCAACGCCATTATTGAGCGATACCAGCATCATAGTCACGACCATCAAGGCCAGTACCAGAATGGCCGTGCGGAGCTTATGGCGTCTAAAGCTTTTAGAGACGTACCGGGCGATCATGGTGTATCATCCTGGGCCTTTTAACTCGAGCAGAACCACATTCCCTGGTAACTACTCAGGTGACTGGAGGTCACCCTTTTGTGGCCACAGGCCATTGGTCGGCCTTCGCCGATCCCTACCGTTGCATCTGATATAACGAGTGTCGGCGCAGACCGACACCTGGCGCGAAGTGCCCAAAGAGGGCGATTTCAATCGGCCTGAGTACAGTTACGTTCCCTGGCAATTCGGCCGGGTCCCGCCAGCTACGACCGTATCTATCAGCAAGGTTAATTCTCCTCCACAATGCGACCGTCGCGCAATTGGATCAGGCGGCTGGCGAACTTTGCCATACGCGGATCGTGCGTCACGTAGATAACGGTGGTTCCTCGCTCGCGGTTGAGCCGGGCGACGAGTTCCATTACCTCAGCACCGGTCACCGAATCCAGGTCGCCGGTGATCTCGTCGCCGATGAGTATGGGAGGGTTGTTGGCCAAAGCCCTGGCGATGGCCACGCGTTGCTGCTGCCCTCCGGATAGTTCGGCCGGGTAGTGCTGAGCGCGGTCGGCCAACCCCACGCTTTCCAGCAGCTCCTCCACGCGACGACGGCGCTCCTGGCGGCTGATGCCCGCTAGTGCCATGGGCACCTCTATGTTTTCACGCGCTGTGAAATTGGCCAGCAGGTTGTAACTCTGAAACACAAACCCGATCCTCGTCAATCGCATCTCGGAAAGCTGGTCCTCCGACATGGCCACGACGTTTTCGCCGTCTACGATCACGTGACCACGGCTGGGCTCCTCCAGTCCCCCGATGATGTTCAGGAGCGTTGTTTTGCCACTACCGCTGGGCCCCATCAGACAAACCATCTCGCCGCGCCTGACTTTGAGCGTGACACCCCGGAGTGCCTGCACGGCTTCCTTGCCCATCAGGAATGACTTGTGGATGTCCTCGCAAATAACGATGTAATCCATCGAAATACTCGCTCTCACGTACAATCCGGCCTGACTGGCCTGGTCTCCTCATTGGTACAGGGAGAATGAGGCACTAAGTGCCTATCCGAAAAACGTAACCGACGCATCCCTATGCGTCGGTATAAGCGGCATAGGGATGCCGCTTGTACGGTTTTTCGGATAGGCTCTAAGCCTGCTTTCGACACCTGAGATGCAAGCAGGTCAAACACAAACAGGCTACCCGACCTGACCAGACATAACTTACCAGTCGTCGGCTAGCCTGGCTGCGGCCTGTTACGGGCAAGCTCTCGGCAGTGCGGCATTCCACGCGGTTCAAGACGCACGGCGTCCGAGGCTCGACCAGACGAGCCGTGGAGACACGCCGATTCCGCCAGGTTGAGCCCGTCGCAGACCCAAACAAGCCCCGACCTCGGCCGGCCTGGTGGAACCAGACGCACAGCGTCCGTACCGGCCGGATGGGTGGCCCGTTGGTTTGACGTTCCTGCCATGGCTTGCCTGCCCTGGCGTTTGTGCAGGCATCCTTATACCCTTATTCGCGCAGTTTGTCAAGCGATCGTTTGTTCTATGTCAAAGCAGGCTTAGAAATCAACTTACGCTTTGGGCTGCCTCAAAAAAAGGCTGCTGCAACAACGCTGACCGGAGGAGGCCGCAGCAGGGACGCAGTGCGCTGCACCCCCCATTGCGGCCAATGGTCGGCCTGCGCCGACCGGCGCGCAGCGTCCGAAGAGGGGAGCATGGAGATCGTAGGACAACTCCTCGCAGTTGTCCTACGTTGTGGTCAGTCGGTGACGCCGGGCGCGGCCTGGAGAACGGCCCGAGCCGGGTAGATGCAAAAATATGAAGCGCGGCAGAAGTCCATCTTGTCCCATTGCCATGTGTGCGCTATACTTTACAGTATGCGCAAAATGCTTTTTCTGGTGCTGTTGATATTCCCACTGACAATGCTGATGAGTTGTACAAACCCTGCTCCCCCCACTCCCGGGCTTAAACTTCCCACCCGCGCCCCGTCACCAACACCCACGCCCACAGCAACACCTACCCCCACGCCGGTATCTCCATTGACCTATTATATTGACGGGCTGATCCGTCAAAGCGCAGGGGATTTCGAGGGCGCGTTGCAGTCCTTCACGTGGGCAATCGAAAAAGACCCCGATTTCGCGCTCGCATACGTCAAACGCGGAGGCGTCTACCTGGCCCTGCGTAAGCCAGGTCGGGCGCTTGCCGACGCCGACACCGCGCTGACGCTTGCTTCTGCCGAGCCAGCGGCCTGGCTCCTGC
>Ga0209101_1000745_pt1 | contig 26094 bp, 18 predicted proteins | sample ConPoolayeCmetaG_FD_185481 | JGI IMG/M metagenome (GOLD analysis project Ga0209101, IMG submission 185481) | Hot spring microbial mat communities from California, USA to study Microbial Dark Matter (Phase II) - Cone Pool mat layer C metaG... ...
TACCTCCCACCCATCGGCTGTACTGCGGAGCATCATTGCACAATATCCCATGATGCGCCGTGATTTTAGCCGGTGGGGGTAATCCCGTCAAGTTGTATTGCCGGCACGTTCTTCCCCACTTCCCCATCCCCTAGTGCCCAGCCCCCTGCGAACTTCTGCAACAAGACCGCCGCTCAGCATGGCACCGGGCAAATCGGCCGCGCGCCAGCCCACCGGTTGCTTGCGGATGGTGTCCTTGCTAAGCTTTTCGATATAAAGCCAATGCTGGCAACGGGCTTAGCCAATCGATACATCACCTGTCCAGCCATCTGATGCACTACCCGGATTTGCAGACATTCTGCCGCCTGGCAGCCGACGGGGCGATGGTGCCGGTGTATCGCCGGTTGCTTAGCGACGCGCTGACGCCGGTCAGCGCTTTTCACAAGCTGGACGCCGGCCGGTGCGCCTGTTTGTTCGAGAGCGTCGTAGGCGGCGAGAAAGTTGGGCGCTACAGCTTTCTGGCCATCGAACCTTTTTTCGAGATCGAGGCTTACGGTACCCGCGTGACCACCAATGCTTACACCGGCGTATCGGCCGCCGGTGTGCCCACGCTGGTTACCCGGCAATTCGAGTTGGCCAACCCTTTAGAGGAGTTGCGGCGTCGGGTGGAGGCGATTCGGGCGGTGCGATTGCCGGGATTGCCGCCATTTTGCAGTGGTGCGGTCGGATATGCCGGTTACGACACGGTTCGCTACTTCGAGCATCTACCCAACTCCCCGCCAGACGACCGGCAAGTGCCCGACATGGCCTTCGCCTTTTACGACCAGATGGTTGTTTTCGACAATGTCACCAAGGCGATAATCGTGGTGGTGATGGGCCGTCTGGAAAAGCCAGGTCAGGACCCCGCCCAAGCCTACGCCAAGGCTTGCCAACGTGTAGATCGGCTGGTGCAGCAACTGGGCGAAGCGCCGTGCACCCTGCGGCCGGTGGACATCTGCCCGGATAGCGATGTTCGCATCTCGTATCGTTCCAACTTTACGCAGGAAGCGTTCGAGCGGGCCGTCCAGCGGTGCGTGGAGTACATCCGCGCCGGCGACATCTTCCAGGTGGTCATCAGTCAGCGGCTGGAAACGCCGATTCGCTGCCATCCGTTCGAGATATACCGTCGCCTGCGGGTCATCAATCCCAGCCCGTTCATGTTCTACTTGCGAACTCCCAGCGTGACGCTGGTTGGCAGTTCGCCTGAGGTGATGGTGCGGGTGGTCAACCGGCAGATTACTGTCCGTCCCCTGGCAGGAACGCGCCGCCGCGGTCAGACCGAGGAGGAAGACCAGCGCCTGGCCGAAGAACTTCTGGCCGACCCCAAAGAACGGGCCGAGCATGTGATGCTGGTGGACCTTGGTCGGAACGACGTGGGGCGCGTCTGTCGTTATCGCTCGGTAAAGCTCACCGACGTGATGACCATCGAACGCTACAGCCATGTGATGCACATCACCTCGAACGTCAGCGGCGAGCTGGCCGACGGACGCACCGCCTTCGACGCTTTGCAAGCCTGTCTGCCGGCAGGCACTGTGACCGGTGCGCCGAAGGTGCGGGCAATGCAGATCATCGACGAGCTGGAGCCGCACCGGCGGGGGCCTTACGCCGGGGCGGTGGGGTACTTCGATTTCAACGGAAACATGGATACCTGCATCGCCCTGCGAACCATAGTCATCCACGATAACATCGCCTATGTACAGGCCGGGGCCGGAATCGTCGCCGACAGCATCCCGACCAACGAGTGGCACGAAACGCTCAACAAAGCCCGCGGATTGCTCAAAGCCATCGAGGCCGCCGAGCAGGACTGTTTAGAGTGATCAGGCCGACCGACCGCCTGCGACGGCCGCAATCGTTGCCTGCACGCGGCTGATAATTCCGCTGTGAAGAGGCCTGACTTATTGACCTTCGCAATACGCGGTGACCCGGAACACTCGGGAAACCTTATATCAGGCGGTCACTACGTTTCAAAAAGATCAATAATCCACAGCCAAGCAGTAACACTTTCCGGAAGGATGCTGCCATCGAATAATGATTCGTCGGCCCAGCTTGCGCGCGCTGGCACAAAAAGCGTTGAAGGCGGTCCTGGGCGATCCGCCTCCGGCGCCAGAGCGTGGCCAGGGCGGGCTGGACGAAAGGCGGTTGCCACATATCCGTAGCAGACCGGCAGAACAGCAACGGCGGCATCTGCTACTCTACTGGCACGACTGGCTGGAGCAACGACCTTTTGGCAAGTGTACTGGCGGCCGTCAAGGCAAGCTCGAAACTTATATCGCATCGGCTAACACAACGCTGTGAAACTAGTAGATTGCTTCGGTCGAGTTCACGCCCAAATGCGCATCTCGGTCACCGACCGATGCAATATCCGCTGCGCTTATTGCATCGGCGCCGGAACCAGCCGATTCCTGCCCCGAAGCGAATTGCTCAGCTTCGAGGAGATCGTCCGAGTAGCACGTGTGGCCGCTACGTTGGGCATCGGCAAACTGCGGTTGACCGGCGGCGAACCGTTGTTGCGCCGCGATGTTGACCAACTGGTGGCCATGCTTGTCGGCGTGCCGGGCATCGCCGAAGTCGATATGACCACCAACGGCACTCTGTTGGGACGCTTCGCTGGGCGGCTGAAGAAGGCTGGGCTCTCGCGTCTGAACATCAGTCTGGATGCCATCAGCCCGGAAACATTCAGGCAACTTACCGACCGCGATCAAGTGGACCGCGTGCTGGAGGGGATTGCTGCGGCGCGGGAAGCTGGTTTTGAGCACATCAAGCTCAACGCGGTAGCTATTCGCGGCATCAGCGAGTCGCAGATTGTTCGCCTGGCCCGCTTCGCGCGCCAGAACCAACTGGAACTACGTTTCATAGAGTTCATGCCGCTGGACAGCGCCCGCCGCTGGCAGCCCGATCTGGTGCTGAAAGCTGAAGAGATATTGGCAATCTTGGAAGCGGAATTGGGACCGCTGGAGCCGGTCGAGCAGCGCCAGCATGGCCCGGCGCGGCAATATCGCTATCGAGACGGCGGCGGGACGGTCGGCGTGGTGCCGGCGGTGAGCGATCCGTTTTGCCACCACTGCGACCGGCTACGACTTACTGCCGATGGCAAACTGCGGAACTGCCTGTTCGCCGCTTGTTCGGAAGACCTGCGTGCGGTAATTCGAGCCGGGGGCAGCGACGAACAACTGGTCGATTTGTTCCTTCGTTGTGTCAGTACGAAAAAAATCTCCCGGGGGCGAGACGACGCATCCCTGGCTCCGGCCGATCGGCCTATGCACAAAATCGGCGGTTGATACGCACCACACAGTACCTGTCACACAGTACTCAGCACGGAGTACGCACACGGCGAATGCACAGAACAGAACCCAACAAACAGCACACATCAAGCGCACAGCACACATCAACCGTTATGCGTGGCGCTGGATGCTGCATGTGTTACCCAGCAATCAGCCGAACCAAGCGGTATGATATGGATCGTGCACAGTGAACCATGCAGATCATTTAGTACGACTTCAGCGATGGCAGCGGCTTAGTTGTGCGCGGCAGTACGAAGCTGCGGCAAAAGGCTCTGCCGGGCAATGCTATGAGCGATAAGTTACCCTGGTATCACGCCGGATTGCGCTTTGGTTGCCAGGGCTGCGGCAATTGCTGCACTGGCGAGCCGGGCTATGTGTGGGTAGTACAGTCGGAAATCCAGCAGTTGGCGGAACTGCTCTGCCTGGAAGTCGCACAGTTCGAGGCACTGTTTGTGCGCAGCATCGGCCGGCGGAAAAGCCTTATCGAAATGCCCAACGGCGATTGCGTATTCCTACAGCGTCCCTCGATGCGTTGCAAAGTCTATCCAGCTCGACCTTTACAATGCCGCACATGGCCGTTCTGGTCATCGAACCTTCGCAGTCCAGCAGACTGGGCGAAGACAGCACAACGCTGTCCGGGTACCGACCGCGGACGCCTTTACAGCCTGAAGGAAATCGCAGCCGCACTTGAGCGAGATCGGTAACCCCCTGCGGCCGAAGTATTGGTTATGCCAACGCGGACCTCGCCTTTCCATGCCAGTGTAGCGGCTGCGCCGGTTGCAGCAATCGCGAGACTTACATGGCTGAGTAAAGCTGTGGGGGGTTTTACAGTTAGCGCTGGTGGTCATTATTCATCGATAACGTAAAGTATTACGGCTAGAAGACCGATATTGGCAGCGGCGGGAATCGCCAGCGGCCGTAAAACGCCCCGACCCGCTACACCACCAGCCTGCCCCGGCCCAACGCAGTTTGCATACTCTGCGTACGTTTCCTTTTGCCGGCAAACGGGTTATGGTTGAATTGGCGGCTGTCGGGATTTGGCTGCTGCCAGGCGAATACGTGCCATAAGGTCTTTGACAAATAGCACTTGCGCAGACAGCGGATATGTTCCCACGCAAGTGTCGCGCGCTGGCGTGGAGTATCGGGGCCAGCATCCTCGGCCGATCGGCAGACACCAGATGGACTGCTTGGCTTGCTTTGCCCTTGACTGTAGTCTTTATCCCGCCTACACTTGGAGCGTGTTACGAGGTGGTCGCGGTGGTACGATCCATCAGGGTACTAATGCCCAAGCAAGCGGGAGACTAACGTCGTGACCAAGAAAGACATCGTGCGCGTGATTTCCGAGCAGGTCGGGCTGACGCAGCTACAGACGAAGGACATAGTGCAGCGGACTTTTCAGGCCATAATCGACTCGCTGGTCGTAAACCGTCGCATCGAACTGCGAAACTTTGGCGTGTTTGAAGTCAAGCGCCGCGCGGCCCGAAAGGCGCGAAATCCTCGCAGCGGAGAAAAGGTCGAGGTGCCCGAAAAGTTTGTCGTCACCTTCAAGCCCGGCAAGGAGATGGAACAGCGAGTGCGCGAACTGGAGCGCCAGGAACTAGGGGTCGGTAGGGACGTCCGTACCGCTGCGAAGGAATCACAACCGCCCGAGCCACAGACCGTCGCCGCGTCGGCCACGTACCAGACAACGACCGATGATGACTAGGCAGCCGGCATATGTCAGTCCGTCCGCAAGGTGTTCGGCATTTGGAGGTTACGGCAACGGGCAAACTGATCTCGACCTGTTACGAGCAACTTGCTAACATTCGCCACGCTTGCTGAGGTTCATCGTCGCGCCGACCCGCTGGCAGCGGCGGGCTTCCGGGCGGACAGCCAGCGGGCGAACCAAATGGCCACGAAACCTCAGCGCGTGCATAGCTTATCCCGCTAAAGTTTCACCGTATCGTCTTTTCACCTTTTTCGCCTTGTCTGCTGTTTGATCGCAGTGCATCAGGCAGTGGTTCCTGCATAGGGAGCCGCGCGCCAGCAGGCCGCACCTAACAGCGGATACTGCACATCACGGAGGAGTTACCAAATGCGTAAGGTCTTGATGGCCGTGACCTTGAGTTTGTTGGCAGGTTTCGCGGCGGGATGCCTAATTCCGGGCTATTCAGCCGATCCGGCGCGGCGAACTCAGCAGTTGTTGTTCACTTCCGAAAATCTGCGGCTGATCCTGGACGAGTGGGAACGCATCTGGTTCCTCGACCAGCCCGACCACATGGCCCCCTATCGTACCCACGGCGGCACCATCTGAGCCGCAAAAGGTACCGTCGCATTCAACGCTTCGCGGGGGCTGAAGCACCAGTCCTTTGGCCCCGACGCACCGTTCGGCCCCAACCAGATAGTTCGGCCTCAACCAAATAGCGTTGGAAGGACGTGCTGCGTCCCGTCCGTTAGCGCCCTATCGACATGTGGGAAAGACCATCCGCCGTTGGACGGACGCGCTGCGGTCGCGTCCGTTAGCACTGGAGTCCACGGCCACGACAGAACCTGGCCTTCCGAATAACTCAAAAACGTGCGCACAAAACGCGCGCATGTTCCGCCTGGAAGCATTGAAGCCGTATCCTGTCGCCACAGAGGATTATCGCTGCCTCCACACCCAGGCAGCATGGCAGGCGGAACAGCGGCGGGCGATAGCCTGGCATCGCTTGTGGCGACGCTGCCGGCCGCTTGTCGGCGCAGATTTGCCCAGCCAGCCTATATGCTCGACGGGCGGTATCTTTCTTTGCTTGGACAAGACTGCTATTATGCGCCGGCTGGATAATGCGATTGCCGGTTGAACGGTACATGTGCCGTACAATTTCCGTCGGGATTTCCCAAGGCAAGCAGCCGCAAGCGTCGGCCAGTCTGCTGCCGGCAAGTCGGAGGGTTGCAGACCGACTATACTTCGCGCGGGCTGAATTGAGACGTTTTTCTGGCAACAACGCCCCTGTTTCGCCCGCTGAGGGATAAAGTTGTCGCCCGCCGGCGGGATAGAAACTCTGCCAGCCGAGTTGACCGCCCCGAACGGACTTAGGCTGCTGGCGAAATGTGTGTTGACAACCGGCGGTCGCCCGGGCCATATCACCTTAAATAACTCCACGAAATACCGAAAGTCCTTGGACTACTGGTAACCCCGAAAACGAAGGCATTTCGCACACTTGCACCACTTTCGCAATTCTGTGGTTCTATTTAGATCCGCTCTGCAATGCCGCACATGCCACAACTCGAAGTACAACTTGGGCGTCTGCGGTTAGCCAATCCCATCATGGTGGCCTCGGGCACATTCGGCTACGCGCGCGAAATGGCCGGACTGGTCGATCTGCGCCGTTTGGGGGCCATCGTGCCGAAAACGATTACGCCGCTTCCTCGGGCAGGCAATCCGCCGCCGCGCACGGTGGAAACGGCCGCCGGGATGCTCAATTCCATCGGACTGGACAACGACGGCATCGAAGCCTTCATTGGCAATCAACTGCCGTATCTGGCAGGCCTGGGCGTGCCTATCATCGTAAGCATTGCCGGGAAGAGCTACGAGGAGTTTGTGTCGATGGCGGCGCGACTGGACGGTCTATCGGGGGTGGCCGCACTGGAGCTGAACATCTCTTGCCCCAATGTCAGCGGCGGAGTGGACTTCGGCGCCGACGCCACGATGTGCCAGCGCCTGGTCGCCGGAGTTCGCCAGGTCTGCTCGTTGCCGGTGTTGGCTAAGCTGACTCCTAACGTGACCGACATCACCAGTATTGCTGCTGCGGCCGAAGAAGGCGGCGCAGATGCTATTACGGTTATTAACACCTGTTTGGGGATGGCCGTCGATTGGCGTCGCCGGCGTCCGATACTGGGCAACGTGCTCGGCGGCTTAAGCGGACCGGCCATAAAGCCAATCGCCCTGAGAACGGTTTATCAAGTGGCCCGAACCGTGAAGGTCCCTGTGGTGGGAGTAGGCGGGATTGCCACAATCGACGACGTTATGGAGTTTCTGGTGACCGGGGCCACGGCGGTTCAAATCGGCACTGCCAACTTCTATGACCCGACGGTTACCATGCGACTGCTGAACCAACTGCCCGGCGCCCTGGCCGAACTGGGCGCCGCGTCGGTGGCCGAAGTGATCGGAACCCTGGACGTATGAGCCGGTCCTACCCCATCGAGCCGATTTCGACCGCCCGACACCATGCGGCGCTTGCCGGCACACGGGGCGGTTTCAACGCCGGAGTCCACCGATTTGCGGCTGCGCCCGACGTGTGGAATAATAACGATTTTGGGGCGGGCGCGTAACGACTAGTTCCGGCAGCGCATCTAATAAATTGGCCAACGTGGGGCAGCCTGTATGAAATGCGAAGAACTGCTGGCAGCCTTGAACGACTATGTCGACGGGGATATCGACCCGGCGATCTGCGAAGAGTTTCAGTCGCATCTGGCCGACTGCAACCCATGTCAGATCGTGGTCGATAACATTCGCAAGACGATCACCCTGTACAAGGCAGGCGTCCCTATCGAACTCCCGCCCGAACTGCATAAAAAGCTGTGCGAAACCCTGCGCTCCTTTTGGGACCGCAAGTTCGCAGCCAAGTAGCCCGCTGGCTGGCAAACTTTGGGCGGCGTATTGCGATTTTGGGCCGCGTGCCGACAAACCCGCGTGCCGATCAACGTAGTCCCCTACCGTGATACTTGTGCGCTCGGCGCCTACATGTACATGTATTGGGGCTATCTGGGGGTTTGCGCTCCCTCGTGGCCGCACTAGCTCTCGTGACTGCAACACCACTGGCCAAGGCACAACACAGGCGGCCGCAGCGCGTTCCTGCGTGTATTTGCCGACGGACGCGGCGGAGCGGGTCCCTCCAAATCTCAGAAGCGCGTCCTTCCATGTGAGAGAGGTGAGTCCTTCGGTCTGAAAGAGGCAAGTTTTTCCATCTGTGAGAAGCGCGTAGATCCATCTGATGGAACAGCGTCCGTCCAAGTGGTGGCGGCCGTGTACCGCTTTAAGGTCCTGGGCTAGCGTGGGCGGCGTATTCAGAACTTCCACACAAGCGGTATTACGATCACGCCCACAGCCCAGATCAACAAGTTCATCAACACACCAACGCGGAGATAATCTTGGAAGCGGTATCCGCCGGGGCCGTAAACCATAAGGTTAGTCTGGTAACCCATCGGCGTGGCAAAGGCGGCGCTGGCCGAAAGCATAACGACGATCACAAACGGCATGGGATTTACCCCCAGACTGTTGGCGGTGGCTAGGGCGAAGGGAAACATCAGCGCCGCAGCCGCGCTGTTGGTCACCAGCTCGGTAACAATCAGCGAAACGCCGTAGATTGCCGCCAGAGACCATAGCGGGCTTCCCTGGGCCATATCGATCACGTAGCGGGCGAACATCGCAGCCACGCCAGTCTTGGCCAGGGCGTGCTCCACGCCCAGGGCGGCAGCAATGGCCAGCAAGACCTGCCAATCGAGGTTGCGACGGGCGTCTTCCACGCGGCAGCATCGCGTCAGCAGCATCATGGCTGCGGCCACCAAAGCCCCTTTGAACATCGTGATCTGGCCAAAATTGAGCCTCCAGGCGCCTATGGCCACACTGACCGGCCCGAGCAGTTCGCTGCACGAGACGATCGCCACCATACCGACGACGATGGCCAGCGCCAGCGGCGCCCGTTCGTACTTGGGCAGACGACTGTTCTGCAAAGGACTGACTAGGAAGAAGTCGCGGCTATTGCGGTGCTGTTCGACGAACGACGGATGGGCCTCCAGCAGCAGCGTATCGCCGGCCTGTAGAACGATATCGCCAATCTTGCCCTTGAGGCGCTGGCCTTCGCGCGACACGGCAATCACCACCGCGTTATAGCGGGAGCGAAAGCGCCCATCGCGGATCGTCTTACCCACGATCGGGCAGCGGGGACTGGCCACGGCTTCGATCAGGCAGCGTTCGGGACGTGGGGCGTCGAGTTTGAATACTTGATCGCGGGCGGGCACAAGGCCTCTGATCCGTTGCAGATCGACTACTGAGTCCACCGCGCCGACGAACACCAGCCGGTCGTTGGAGCGCAATCGTTCTTCGGGCGACACGGCCGGCAGCACTACCCCGTCGCGTTCGATTTCCGCCAGATACAGTCCCGGCAAATGGCGCAGCCCGGCCTGCTCGATCGACTTGCCCACCAGCGGACTGCCCGGCTCGACCGACATCTCCACAGTGTATTGCCGCGTGTCGGCTGCCGCGGCGAGGCTCGGTTGCCGGTCGGGCAACAGCCAGCGGCCAAAAATTACCATGAAGGCGATCCCTGCCACGGTGCAGGGCAGCCCAACCCATGTTATATCGAACATCCCCAGTCCGCGCGGCAACGTCATCGCTCCACCAGCGGCCTGTTGGGCATCGGCAGCGCTGATTAGCATTCCGTTGACCAGCAGGTTGGTGCTGGTACCGATGAGCGTACAAGTGCCGCCCAGGATAGCCGCGTAACTGAGCGGGATCATCAGCTTCGACACCGGCAGACGCTGCTGTTTGGCCCAATCGTTGACCGCCGGTATCAGCATGGCCACGACCGGGGTATTGTTCAGCACCGAACTGAGCAGCGAGGTGGGCAACATCAGGCGTAACGTAGCGCCGGGAAGCGAGCGCGGGCGTCCGAAAATCCGCTCGGCGATCCAGGTGATTCCGCCGGTTTCTACCACGCCCGCCGCCACCACAAACAACAGGGCGATCGTTGCTACTGCTTCGTTGGCAAAGCCGGACAGGGCCTCGCCGGGGTCGAGAACACCGGCTAGCAGCAGCACGGCCAGTGCGCTGAGCAAGGTCAAGTCGGGCGAAAGCCGCGTAAAGGCCAGCAACCCGACGACCATGCCCACCACGGCCAGCGTGAGCCACCCATCCAGCCCCATGCTCGCAGCCCTACCCACCAGTGATTGCGGTTTTGCTGGTACAAACAGGCAGAAAACCGGGCAGAAAACATTATTGCCGCGCTACTTCAGCAAGCAAGCCATCGCTTGAACGACCTGACAAGCTTACAGCGCGCGCCGACAGGAATGCGCGTTATCGGTGCAAAAACATATCATATCCTCCGGCACGAAGCGCAGTTGATCGCCGAGTTTTCGCTGCTCGGGCGGTGCGTCCGATACATTCCCCCGGCGGCCGCCAGCCAATTGCCATCTCACAATACACAGCGACGCGGAATACCAAAACTTTTATACTCCGCACGGGGAGCACCAAAAGTTATATACTCCGCACGGGTTGAAATGATGTGTTTTTCCCAAGCGATAACGACTTGTTCCCGCGCGAAGCATATATCAACCGCTCCTTGCCTCCCGTGAAGATCAATTGTTATCCGCGTGCTTTGTGTCGGCCGGGGTTCTTGCGTCAGCGTCGCACGGGAACGCCTTCGAGCAATTCTTTGGCGCGCGAGGCGACCCGGCGACGAGCGCGCGGCAGCAGTTCGGCAAACTCTGCCGGCAGTGGTTCCAACGCCACTCGCCGCAGTACCTGGTTGATGCGGTGGCAAAGCCGGGCGTCGTCCAGGTAGTCCCGTAGCACGGCTTCCTGGCGAAATGTCTGGATCATCGCCGCCAGCCGGTCGGTCGGCCGAGAAGTGACGCTGTTTACCGCAACCTGTACCACCAGTGGATCGACCGCTTCCAGCGCCTGATAGTAGGCTTCCAGGCGGTCGGGATTCTCGGCGGCCAAGGCGGCATCCAACAGCACTTCGGTCAAAAGGTGCCCGAGAATCGCAGGACGCAATCCCGCCTCGCCGTCAAGAAGCCTGCGCACCGACTGCGACAGTTCCAGCGATGTTTCCACAAAAGCCCGGCTGCGGTGAAACTGCCCGTCGTCGAGAATATGCTGGACGATTCCGGCCACGATGGCGGCCTGCGGCCCAGTCGATCGCCCGTACGCGGCACGCGCCTGCCGCAACCGCAGCCGACAGCGCCGGTCGGCGACCGTCAGCCAATCGGGCACGGCAGTGCCGGCCGCCAGGTAGGGCTGATCCAAAAACGGCAGTGCGTGAGCCAGATAGTTCATCAGCTTTGAGCGATATTCGCAGTGTTGGCCACACCAGGGCGGGTCGCGCCACCGGAAGCCGATTTTGCCATAGCAATGCGCCAAGCCATTCGCTGAGCGATGAGCGACGGGCGTTCATTGTCCGCTTGCGGTGCGCACCGATCTTCCAGCCATGACGAACGAGGCGATGACGCTCAAGAACGTGTGCCTGGCGACGACAAGGCTGCCAGCCGCACCAGGGTCTCTGCGACTGCCGCCTGCTGGGTCTGCAACTCGGATAGACTGCTGCGCTCTTTGTCCACCACAGCCGGCGGGGCCTTTTGCACAAAACTGGCGTCGGCCAGTTTCTTTTGTTTGGCGGCGATCAGCGCCTCCAGCCGCTGGAGTTCCTTCTGCTTGCGGCGGATTTCGGCCGCCACGTCGATCAGCCCCGCCAGGTCCACGAATACTTCCATGCCCGAGACGACTGCATCGGCGGCAAGCGCTGGCGGCTGCACCTGCGGCCCCCAGGCAACCGCGATCGCCCCGGCCATTGCCGCAAAGTACGGCGCCATTGGCCGGAGCAGATCGGCAGTCTGCTGGTCGCAGCGGACCATGAACTCTATCTGCTGCCGAGGCTGAATGTTCTGCCTCATGCGTATGTCGCGCACCGCCCGCAACAGCTCCTGGAAGCGCGCAAATCGGGCCTCCACTTCGGGGTCGATCAGCTCAGTGTGCGACTGGGGCCAAGGGGCGACCATTATGCTTTCGGCCGTAGGTTCGGGCGTGGGAAACCCCCGCTGCGGCGCCGCCTGGGCCAGCAGTTGCCACACCTCTTCGGTCACAAAGGGGATCATCGGATGCAACAGCCGCAGCAGCACATCGAGCGTATGGGCCAACAACCGCTGAGCCGCGCTGCGCGCACGTGCATCTTGCAAGCGGCCCTTGAGCATCTCCACGTAGAAGCTACAGAACTCGTCCCAGGCGAAGTCGTACAGCGTGCGGGCGGCGTCGGCGAAGCGATACTCGGCCAGCGCGGCGGTCACGGCGCCGCTGACCGTTGCCAGCCGGCTGAGCACCCAGCGGTCTTCGAGCAACAAGTCGGCTTCGGCCAGCGGACCCGGCGTGTACCCTTCAAGGTTCATCAGCACGAAGCGAGAAGCATTCCATAGCTTATTGCAGAAGTTGCGCGCAAGCTCGAAGCGTTCGCTGACCACCGGCCCGCGCGGCAGCGCTTTGTCTTCCGGCTTGCTGGCCCACTGGGTGGCGAAATCCTTCCCGCAGGCCGGACAGGTAATCCGCGGCCGGACGCGGTTTTCTTTGGTCTGTTCGATGAGCTTGCCGCAGTGCGGGCACTCGAAGTCGACCGACATGCGGATGTCTTGCGTTTCGGTGGTCAGATATGCCAGTCCGAAGCGCAGCGCGTCGGCCCCGAACTTCTCCATCACATCCACCGGATCGACCCCGTTGCCCTTGCTCTTGGACATCCCTTCGCCATAGGCGTCGAGAATCTTCGGATGGATGTACACCTCGTGGAAGGGCACTTCGCCCACGTTGTACAAGCCGGTCAACACCATCCGGGCAACCCACAGGGTGATGATGTCGCGGCTGGTGACCAGCACGCTGGTCGGATAGTAGTACTGAAGCTCGGGGGTATTGTCTGGCCATCCCAAGGTACTGTGCGGCCACAGTGCCGAGCTGAACCAGGTGTCCAGTACGTCTTGTTCCCGTTGTAGTCTGTGGCCCGGGACGGCGTCTTCCGGCAGGTCTTCTTCCAGAGCACAGATAAGCCACTGCTGGTACTGCTGGTCGCGTTGCCAGACAACATCGCTGCGCCCGGCAAACGCCCGACGCAACTCGGCCTCGCTGGCCGTCTTGCAATACCAGATGGGAATCTGGTGTCCCCACCATAGCTGGCGGCTGATGGGCCAGTCGCGTTTTTCGCTCAGCCAGTCGATGTAACCCTTGGTGTAGCGTTGGGGGATGATCTTTACCCGACCGCTGGTTACGGCCTCGATGGCCATCTGCGCCAGCCCTTCCATGCGGACGAACCATTGGTCGGTAAGCAGCGGCTCGATGGGCGTCTTGGAACGGTCGGAATGCGCCAGGTCGATTTCCCGCTCTTCCACGCGCACCAGTAGTCCCAGCTTCTCCAGGTCCCGTACGACGTTCTGCCGGGCGGCCATCACGGTTTGCCCACGATAACGGCCCGCATTTTCGTTGAGCGTGCCATCCAGGTTGAGGATGTTGATCATGGGCAACTTGTGCCGCAGCCCTACTTCGTAATCGTTCGGATCGTGGGCGGGGGTGATTTTTACGCAACCGGTACCGAGCTCGGGCTTGGCCCACTCGTCGACGATTAGCGGAATAGGACGATCCATGAGCGGGAGCATGACTTTCCGGCCGGCACGCGCCATATCGCGCAACTTGAGCAGCAGCGGCAGCATCGTTTGCCGGCGCTGGAGGACTTCGTCCAGCTCGGCTTGCAACTGCGGCCGTTCGCGCGCAGGGGCGGCCGCCAGCCTGGCCCGCAGCTCCTTCTCCGCTTTCGCCAGTGCGGTGGCCGGATCGGGATGCACGGCCACCGCGGTATCGCCCAACATGGTCTCGGGCCGGGTGGTAGCGATGGTGACATACTGCGGCTCGTCGGGGGCCGGATCGATCACCGGATAGTTGAAATACCAGAAATGCCCTGCCACCGGCTCGTGAAAAACCTCGTCGTCGCTGATGGCCGTCTGAAGCATCGTATCCCAGTTGACCAGCCGCTTGCCCCGATAAATTAGCCCGTCGCGAAACAACCGGAAGAAAGTGTGCCGCACCGCCCGGGCGCAAATCGGATCCAGCGTGAACCGGTTCCGCTGCCAGTCGCACGAGCAGCCCATCTGTTTGAGTTGCTCGATAATGCGCGCTTCGTACTCGTTTTTCCATTGCCAGATACGGGCCACCAGGCCCGCGCGGCCGAGTTGATGCCGGGTAAGATTCTCTTCTTCCAGCAGACGACGTTCTACCACGGCCTGGGTGGCAATACCGGCGTGATCGGTACCGGGCATCCACAGCGTCTCGAACCCTTGCATCCGCTTGTGGCGAATGAGGATATCTTGCAAAGTGTTGTTCAGCGCATGGCCCAGGTGAAGCGCCCCGGTGACGTTCGGCGGGGGAATGACGATCGTGTACGGCCGCCGTGCCGGATTAGGCTCGCTGTGGAAGTATCCGCGCTGTTCCCAGAACCGATACCAGCGGCTTTCTGCCGCATGATGATCGTATTGCTTAGGTAATTGATTCAAGCTAAAGTTTGTTGACATGCTAAACAATGTGCAACTCGACTGGTACTTGCTCAGCCTATTGTACGAGGCGAACTTAATATAATCTTTATATAATGGGCTGGTCGCAGCCGGAAATGAACACCTTCCATCTACCAATCGGCCAATCCTGTTGCCGCGCAGATTCTCTGTCGGCGTATGCTCCGTTGCGCCAGCGCGCAGGCTGATCGGCCCTTAAAAACACCGTAAAAACGAACACATTAGTATGCGACTGGATAGCGCTGGCTGTCAACTGCGATTGCGGCGGGCTGACAGGGCAACAGGGCACAGGCCGACAGTGTGACGGTGTAGCAGGGGAGAGATCCCACCGGGAAATTGGCGCAGTGGCGTATTGGCGTATCGCCCGCTTGTGAAGCTATGTATCCGCAGTGACACGAGTACTGCGGAATCGCACCTCAGCCGATCGCTATTGATCTTTGCGATACGTGGTGACTGTCTGATATAAGGTTTTTCCTAGTGTTGTATGTCACCACGTATTGCAAATGTGAATAAGTTTCGCGCACATTGCTAGCTTTGCGCCTTGGCTACCATCTGTTCGAACAATTCGCGCTGGTGGTTTAATGCGGCGATGTAATCGGACGGCGTGGTGCGGCACTCCAGCAGTATCCACCCCGAGTAGTTCATGCCCACAAACAGCTTGATCAATTCGGCGTATGGGTACCTCGGGTCGTCGAGCTCGCGGACGTGCACGGTATCGGCAAAACGGCTTTTCAGTCTATCGAAGTGATAAGCCAGACCTTTGCCCAGTAGTTCGTCGCCGTTGCAATTCCAGCACAGGCCCACGTTCTTCTGCCGCACCTGGTCGATAATTTGCTTGATCGGCTCCATTGCCCCGCACGAGCCGTGAATTTCCAGGCGGATTTGCTGCCCGTAGTCGGCGGCGAACTTGCCGACTTCGTCCAGCGAGCGAGCGATTTGAGCGATGGTTTTTTCCCGGGGCACACCGGGATGGAAGTCGTTGGGGCGGACCTTGACTCCGCTGCCGCCGCAGTCGTGACTGAGCTTGACGAAAGCCTTGGTCTTCTCGATCGCCGCCTTGAGCCGTTCCGGGTCGGGATGGTCGAAGCACTCGGCGCTGCCGGGCCCGACGAAGACCACCGGGGAGTTTTCGAACATTTTCTTGACTGCGGCACGTTGTTGCTTGTTCAGGGTTGGTTCCACATTGTGCCGATGTCCTGTGCGCAGCTCCACACCGTATATCTGCGTCTTCTCGCAGTTGGCCAGCAGCGTGGGCAAATCCCAATCCTTGCCCCACAGGTAAGTGCAAAGGCCCAACTTCATCTTCGCGCCGGGCTTTTCGGCCAAGGCCGCTACAGTCGACGGAAGCAACAGGCCAGAAGCTGCAACTGCCCCACAAGCAAGCGACTGCTGCAAGAACCGGCGACGATCGGTGCTGAACATGATATTGCTCCTGCGACAAATAGTGCCACTGATATTATGGCGAACTCTTATTATGGGGAAGTGTCATAACGGCTACTGCTGCCAATCGCCGCTATGCCCGGAACCGTGAGAACACCGGCCGCCACTTGGCTTGTCAATCAGTCGCGTTTTGCGTCCAGACGTTTGTGACGGCCTGTATTGCTACGGCAGATGGCTTTCCGACAGCCTTACGGGCCGGACAGACGCAGACAGGCTAGCAATCCTTCACGGGTGCGGCAAGAAGGCAGGGGGAATACAGTAAGCCTCGATTTCGCATATATGGCAGTGAGACTCTTTCTTCTTCAGCTCGCTGACAGGGTCGGGCAGGGCATCGAACTTGATGTATTGCACTGGTCGGGGACGAAAGCTCACCCGCTGCCAGCCGATCAGTTCCACCTTGCTACAGTCGGCGACGACTTCGTAGTTCTTCCCGTCGGCCGAAACCGACAGCACGAAACGGTAACCTTGGCGTCCGCGATGGGGACCGTCGTAGAGCTTTATCCTAATTTCGCTGAGCCGATAGACTTTGTCCAGCGTTACCAGCCAGGTGCAGGGAGTAACGCCCCAGATGTACCACTCGCCAGTTTGATCTACCCGACCGTCTATGAGCACACTGGTCCTGCCCGGGCCGGCGCACTGCGCACCGTTGGTGGCCAAGGCGACGTTTCCCACCTTTACCACGCCGGCGCGGAATTTGGAGCTATCTTTTTCCAAGGCAGCCGACAACTCTTGCAAGCGCTGCTCGGCTTTGGCTTTTTCCAGGCCGGTCAACTGGGGCAGGGCCTGGCTATACCATTGTGCTGCCCGCTGCTTGACGACCAAAGCCGAACTGCCCTGCTCTTTATCTCCGACTTCCCACCACTTGTCGGCCAGCGCCAATTGCTCTTTGGCCTGGGTAGGATTGCCCGCGTCGGTTCTGGCTAGTTGGGCCAGCTTTTCGTCCGACCCTTTTGCCAGGTACGGCAAACCCCTGTCCCAATCGCCTTTGACGAAGCACAACCAGCGTCCCACGAGCAGATTGGCGTCGGCATCGTCGGCGTTGGCCTGCAAGGCTTCTTGGGCCTTTTTCACCGCGACATATCGCGTCTTCTGCTGATCCAGCTCACGCTTGCGATTGACAGTCAGCTCGCGTTCTAGCGCTTTGTCGCGCAGGCGGCCGGCGATCCCAGAGGCAATCTTCAAAAATCGTCCTGCCGCATCGAAGTCGTCTTCCGCCATCGCCACATCGATCAGGTCGGTCGCCAGGTACAGAATCTGGATGACCACGTTTGGGGCTTGCGGGCCTGGGCGCAGCGATTTGAGGGTTTCTTCCAGCAGTCGGGCTTTGGTTGGCAGTGCTTCCTGCTCGAAAGACTCGGCGATCTTGTCCACTATCTCCATCGCCTTGACCATGTTATCGCCCGAGATGGCCTGGTCGATGGCCAACCGCAGGCACACGTACTGTAGCGGCTTGTCGGCAGCGTTTTCGGCCGCTTGAGCCAGCAGTTTTTCGGCCAGGGCTGCATGTTGCTCGGGTGTCTTCGCGCCCTTCAGCTCCTTCTCGAACACCGCCATCACCCGCCTCTCGGCGGCTTGCTGCGCGGCTGCGTCGGGCACAGGAACACGGGCAGCTACCTGGCCGTGGCTGCCGGTAGGCGAAGAACCGCTATCGCCCGCCGCTACGACCACTACTTCCTCGGCCGAGCCAGGGTCTATCAGGTCCGCCAAATTGCGGTTTACATCGACCAGCGGTATCAAGGCTGTTGGCGTGGTGCTGCCGGAAGACGCTAGTTCCTTCGGTTGGCCCTGGTTTGCACTGGGCTCCTGGTCGGCCTTATCTTCAGACGGCATTTGGCCCGTAGTCCCGTCGGCTCGCTCGGATTGCTTGGAGACGCCAACTTCAGCGGGTGTGGGGTCAGTGTTTCCTCCGGTTCGCTCGGCGCTGCTGGCCAGTTCGACTGTCCCGGAATCCCGTTGGCCGTTTGCCGATGATGCCTGGTGCGATTTTCCAAATCCGCCAGTCAGATGAAAGGCGGCAACCCACACGGCAATAACCAACACGGTACCGCCGATGGCCAAAGCGATGAGTTTCCAGCGTACGGCAGATCGGCTACGACTGGCGGTCCGTGGGATAGGCGATTCCGCTGCCACGGTGGGCCTGGCTGGCGGCTGACCGCGTGGGGGGCCAGCAGGTGGCGGAGCAGGTGGCGCCAGCTTGGAGGCGGCAAGTCGCTCCCGCAGTTGCATGTCGTACTGCTGTTTTTTCTCCGGCGTCAGCAGACAAAGCCGTGCTGCTGCGATTTCGTTCAGCAGTTTCTGAGAAATCTCGGCATACCGTCCGGTCTGAAACTGCTTGATGTGGGCCATACGCCCATCGGCTGCGGCCGCTATCACATCGGGGTCCTGCTCGAAAAGCTCGATGCCCAGCAGCCGATAATGGTTCGGCGGCTGATCCTTCGGATGGATGCCTAACCACTTCAGATATGGGTCGAAGTTTTCCATTGCCCCTGTTCCGCAGCAAACAGGCAAGCGCCTGCACGCACAAAAGTACCCCGGCAAAGGAATTATTGCACACGCAGCAGGCAGCAGCAATCGCGCCTCGGGCACTGGCCGCGCTGGCTGCACTGGGCGTGAGGTAATCAGTCGGGCAGGGTGGCGCGATAAAGCCGAAAGAAACTTGGCAACGTACCCCAGGAAATTTGGCAGCCCAGGGCCAGCCGCGATCATTGCCGGCGCCGTGCTAAACCGGGCCGGCGAAAACAGTGGTGGAGCACACGTCCGGGCGGCGGAATATCAACAACAGCGTTGTGCGGCCGATGCCTGCTGCTGCCGCAGCGCACCGGGTACGGCTGAGGCAAAGCTACCGCCGGGAGGATTCGGTTTGATCGACAACGGTAGCGCTATCGGCGTGCTCGATCGCACCGGCGGCATCGGTTTGCTCGACCGGATTGACGTTCTCCAGTGCCCAGCGCCCCACATGCTCTGCTATTGTTTTCAAACGAGCCTCGGCCTTCTCCTCGCTATCAATCGGAGTTTGCAGCAAGAACTTGACCATCGGCGGCCACTGCTTGCGCGTCATGAAGAAACGGGCCTTGGCCAGGTCCAATCGGCTGAGAATGACTTGCTTGTCCAATTGGTACCAGTACAGCACCATCAGGCGTTCGTTCGCCTTGCGCCAGATCCCCAGCACAGCGGTTATACTCGTCTGGTCGTCCAGCCGTAGCGACATGGATCGCTGAGACTCCAGTTGCCAGTCTTGCGCCCGGAAACACAGATCCGGCAGGTGTATCACCGCCTGGTCATACTTGTAGAACATCGCCGAATGCAAGGTCACCGGCAGTTGCCCTTCGGCCCGATACACGCGGTCGGCGTAAGACTTTGCGCCTGTGCGGGCAAAGATGCGCTCGTCCAGCTCGATTGGTTCCCCTTCCCAATTACCGAACTTCAGGGGCAATTGCGAAATGTCCACGGGCGGCTCGACGACCGCCGACGGCTCGAAGCCGCTCTTGAGCAGCACGATGCCCAAATGCACAGCAACAACGATCGCGCACAACAGCAGCAGACGTGATAAAGGACTCTGCACTGTCAAGCTCCCGAAAACCCGCCGCCGCGCAGCAGCAAAAACCATTGCAGCATCGCGGCGCGGCTTCTATCGCCTTATTACCTCTGGCGACAAGTATTCACCCAGACTGCTACAGGTATTTTTTCGCTACAGGTATTTTTTTCCAGACTGCTCGGACATCGTATATCAGACAGACTGCCCAGAGATCGCATATCAGCAAATCACTGCCTTCGGCGGAAATCAACAAGCGTCGCCGCGACAGGGGGCCGCTATCATTGGCCCATGTGTTATCCTGGCCTGGGAGTCGAGTAAACAACTGCCTGCGACGGTTGGCCGCCGGCGTCGGCCGGGAGCACCGTCTGCTGGGCGGCGGCTGCTCGCGTGCTGGCGTCGGAAAGCGCGTACAATTGCCGCTCGAACGGCTCTGCAAGACTGAGTACTTGCTGAAGCTCGCGGCAGACATAGTCGCGCCCTGCCTGACCGACGATCACGAGATAACCGGCCGACCGACCGCTTACCATCAAGGGGATTTCCATCCTCCAGCAATTCTCCCGTTCGTACGCCGCCGGCCGTTCCCACGATGCGTGATAACTTTCCTTGGCAAAAGGAAGGTTCACCGTCATGTGGATTTCCACCAGATTGAGCTTCTTGGCGCGTTGTACGAAAGTCTCCCACAGCAATTCCCACTGTCGGGAACCTTGCAGGCGGACGGTGACCAGGTTGCCCACACGGGTTGAATTGGAGCCGCCCGGCAACAACGAGCGGCCGATCTTTCCCAGCCGTGTGCCCAACAGCAGCAGTTCTACGCGGCCGAACACACCGGTGGCAAGGAATATTACGATGATGGCGATGAAGGCCAGGCAGGCGATCAAGTCGCTTTTCCAGAAGACCGACAACAGCGCGGCGATCGAGGTGGCCAGGCAGCAGATCGCCAATACGGCAAGTACCTTACGATTGCTGCCCAGCAGCTCCATCAGCCGATGGTGCAAGTGCCCATGATCGGCCGTGTAGATGCTCCGTCCGGTCAACTTGCGGCGCAGGATCGCTGCGCCCGAGTCGAGAATGGGAATGGCCCAGATTGCCACCGGGGCAGCCAACAGCACTGTGCCCGGCCCTTTCAACGAGCCTTGGATGGCCAGCACGCCAACTACCAGGCCGATGAGCATGCTTCCCGAATCGCCGAGAAATATCGACGCCGGCGGAAAGTTGAACCGCAGGAAGCCGACCAGCGCCCCGGTGAAGATCATCGCCGCGATGGCTACTTCGAGCCGAGAGATCATCATCGCCATGATGCCGATTGTACCGGCCAGGATTATCCCCACTGTAGTGGCCAATCCATCTATGCCATCCAGCAGATTCAGCGAATTGATCGCCCCTAGCAGCCAGAACAGAGTAAACGGAACGGCCAGCAATCCTAGTTCCACTTCCCAGCCGAAGAACGTGAACTTTTCTACAACCATGCCGGAGCCGATGAGCACTGCGGCGGCGATGCACTGCCCAAGCAGCTTTTGCCGGCCGCGGAGGCGCAGCTTGTCGTCGATCACACCCACGGCGACGATCACTGCGCCGGCCACAAACAGCCAGAACAAATCCGGCACGCCGCCCCACAAGTGGTTGCGCAGCGGGGTGGGCAACAGCAGCACCAGGGCCGCCACGATCAGCGTGGCCGTGTAGATGGCCAGGCCGCCGCCTACCGGTGTAGCGCGGCGATGCAGCTTACGATGTCCGTCGGGCCGATCGGTCAATCCCAATCGCGGTGCGATCGATCGGAGCAGCGCTGTCAGCAGCAGCGACAACCCGCAAGCGGCGAAAAAAATCCCCACCGCGCTGACCGCCATAATGCTAGTCCCTGAATGCGTTAACTTCCCCGAAGCAAAGTTCCTCCGTGCTGCCGGCTATGTTGCTCCCTTGCCGCTCAACGTCCCCGATACCCTTCTTCACGGACAGCTCTGCGCGGCGAGGTCGGTTCGATGACGATCATCCGCAACAACGTTATTTCGCCCCACAAAACCGCCATTCCGAAAGGCATCATCAGCAAGCCGGAAAAGTCGTGAAAGAACTTATGCGCCATCTCGCCCAGATTCATGTGGTACATTACCGCCGTCAGCGAGATGCGGAACACGTTCGAGAGGATTGCGATCGGCACAGCGCTGGCAACGATAACGATCCGCTCCCAAATCGGCGACTGCCGCATCACAAAGCTAGCGCCCACGCAGATCGCAAAAAACAGCATCATCATCCGCAGCCCGCTGCAAGCGTATTCTACATCCAGCGGCGCCTCTTGGCCGTACAGATAGACCTGGGTGCCAGTACGGGCTGCGGCAATGCCCAGCGTCTGGATGACGTATGTGCTAGCAGCCGCAGCTATCTGCTGAAGGTGGATGGCTAGCATTCCCGCCAGCCGGCCGGGCAGCGGAACCATGAAAAACATGAACACAATCGCCGGCCAGGCCCAGCGCAAAGTTGCCCAACCGCCTAGCAGCAGGGCAAAGCCAGCAAAAAAGAACACCAGCGCAAACGGGTCCAGCAGCACGAAGAGGATCGCCGCCGAGGCCAACCGCAACAGCGCCCATATCAACAGAAATACCAAGCCCCACCAACTCCCCTCCGGGGCTTCGGTCGGCATCAGGTCCCGGCGCAGCCACAGCAGATATACGCAAAACGGCAGGACGAAGAATGCGTACTGGTAGTCGGGCGAAAGCCATTGCTCTAGCAGCACCGGCACCGAACTATGGTAGCTGGCCAACAACAGTACCAATAGCACCGCAGCGGCCGCAAGCACCTTCGGCTGCAACCAGTAGCTAGCCCACTGGCTATGTGCATACTTGACCATGCTTCCACTCCGCGCTGCCGCGAGCCGGTTGGCTGGTTATCAGCGGCGCCACGAGCACCAAAGGTCTTACTACGGACGAAACTGGGCGGGGCTTGCTAGCTGCTGCTCCGCCTATTCGGCAAGCACCAACAAGCGACCAACGGCCAGCCAGTTCCGCTTATCAACCCCTTGTACTGCCGGCAAAGATCGCAAACCTGCGCTTATTTCCTGCAACTATCGCGCCGAAAAGTGTTGCATTTAGCAAATAAGTCTGTAAACCTTCACAGAACTTCACAATAACGCGATTGTAGCGCAAAGTAAAGCGATGTTCCCCACCTAGGAATTAACCAGCTTACCCACATTACTGGATGAGTTTCCGCCAATCAACGGAGGCGCCGAACAGGCCGCCGAAGTCCCAAAGTTGCCTGCGGTGAACCTGTGCCTAACAACAGCGTTGCTTTTCGGCAACATGGCCGCACAGCGAACGGGGGAGGCAAGCCGGCCAACACCCCGGCCGGCAGATAGCGCGCAAAGCAAACCCCATTGCACGACAAGGCGATCATGCGCGGCCGACTGAGAGGCTATCCGAAAATGGTCAACCATCCGCCAGCTACCTTCTCCCGCGGGGAGAAGGCAGGGTGACGGCGATTTGACGCCGGGCGGCCCTATTAGTCATTGCCATGTTTCCATATTTCACCCGCCGGAACTCCCGTCTTTCTCCCATGTGCCCGAAAGGGGAGCTTTCGGATTGGCTCCAAGCTTGCACCCGACGGCTGGTTCTGCCTTCACGGCAACTCCTTGATTCGTATATTGCGGAACGCCACCGGATCGCCATGCCCTAACCAGCCGATATAGCCCTTTTTGTTGTGCAATCCCGGGTGCGGCCGGCCGTCCATGGTCTTGTCGATTCCGGCGATGTCGGCATCCAGGATCACCGTACCGTTGAGCGTTACGCGAATGCGGCTGCCGTCGGCCAGAATCTCCTGGCTGTTCCACTGGCCGGCTGGCTTCAGAAACCCACGCTTGGCGGGCACGACCCCGTAGATCGAACCATGCGCCTGGTACGGCTGAATGCCTTTGTACTTGGGGTGGCCGTCATCGAGAATCTGAATCTCCATGCCCACGTATGCGGCGTCGCCTTTGGTAGGCGTACGGATTCCCACCCCATTGTTGCCCCCCGGCGGCAGCTTGAACTCGAATCGCAAAATGAAGTTGGCATACTCTTTGGTGGTGTAAATGTTGCCGCCGGGTTTGCACACCATCGCCCCGTCTTCGATAGTGTACCCGTTTACCGCTCCTTGCCACCCCTCCAGGTTCTTGCCATTGAACAAGCTGACGAAGCCTTCCTTTTGCTCTTCGGGCGTCAGTCCCGGGGCTGTTTCGTCCGCCCAGACGCCGCCACAAACCACGACCATCAACGCCCCAAGCCACGCACATTGTTTGCCGTACATTGCTTTACCCCAATAGTTCAAACGCGCAATGGAACGTGTCATGATACAGCACTTCGATACCAGAAAGATCACCGCTGCGGCTGTACTCGGCACAGGTTGAAATGAGATTTTCCCATCGCCAATGATTTGTTTTTGCCTGCGCGAAGTATACATCACTCAGTGTGCCGAATGCCGCCGCACCATCTGCCGCAACTCCTGGCTGGTGCGCATCGCGCAGAACTTCGGCCCGCACATGCTGCAATAGTTCGCCGCCGACTCTGAGCTAGCCTTTTGCGATTCCTCGTACATGCGCTGGGCGGTTTCGGGGTCCAACGACAGGCGGAACTGCTCTTGCCAGTCGAAGGCGTAACGGGCCTTGCTGATGGCGTCATCGCGCTGGCGCGCGCCGGGGCGTCCCCGCGCCACGTCCGCCGCATGGGCCGCGATCTTGTAGGCGATCACTCCCTGGCGAACATCATCCAGATTGGGCAGCCCCAGGTGCTCTTTCGGTGTCACGTAGCACAACATCGCCGCCCCGTACCAGGCAGCCATCGCCGCCCCGATCGCGCTGGTGATATGGTCGTAACCTGGGGCAATGTCGGTGACCACCGGGCCCAGCACATAAAACGGCGCCTCGTCGCACCATTGCATCTGAAGCCGCACGTTGCGCTCGATCTGGTCCATCGGCACGTGGCCGGGGCCTTCGATCATCACCTGGCAGCCTAGTTGACGGGCGCGCCGGGCGAGCTCGCCCATCACCTTCAGCTCGGCGAACTGGGCCTCGTCGCAGGCGTCGGCCAGACATCCCGGCCGCAGCCCGTCGCCCAAACTCCAGGTGACATCATACTGCCGCATGATCTCGCAAAGCTGGTCGAAGTGTACGAAAAACGGGTTCTGCTGTCCCCGCACTTGCATCCACTTGGCCACCAGCGAACCGCCCCGGCTGACGATACCCGTCAAACGCCGCTCGGCAAGCGGCAAGTGCTCCCGCAGCAATGCCGCATGAATGGTCATGAAATCCACGCCGTCGCGGGCCTGCTGCTCGACCACCTCCAGGAAGTGCTGCGGTTCCATCTCGGCGATGTCCTCAAGCTGCTGGGCCACCTGGTACAGGGGCACCGTGCCCACGGGAACCTCCGCAGCCTCGATAATCCGCCGCCGCGTAGCCACCAACTCGTCGCCGGTCGACAGGTCCATTACCGTGTCGGCCCCGTAACAGACGGCCACCGCCAGTTTCTGTAGCTCGCAGAGGGTGTCGCTCTCCAGCGCCGATTTGCCGATGTTGGCGTTGATCTTCGTTCGCGCAGCGATGCCGATGCCGATCGGACGCAGCCCTTTTTCGAGATGAATCCGATTGGCCGGAATGACCATTCTCCCCCGGGCGACCTCCTGGCGAACGAACTCGGGCGAGAGTTGCTCGCTGCGGGCGACAGCCTCGATTTCGGGAGTGATGCGGCCCGCCTGGGCCTGCTCAAGCTGCGTCATTTCATACGACAAGCCGACTGCTGACAGACTGTCTGGTGCACAAACATCCGCTAGAAAACCTTCGTGCGGCAATGGGAAATAACGGCCGCACCCGCCACGTTGCGGAACACAGCCGCGTCAATCCATCCTATCCCGCCGCCCGCCGATGTCAATTGCCACGCCCGCCGCTGCAAAATCCCCTGCGCACTTCTATAACGCAACCGTCCCCCGCCGCTTTCGTCCCTTACATCGCCACCGCCTTGCCGCCCGCTCCCCTCGGTCGTTACATCGCAACTTCCGCGCCGCCCGCTGCCGTCGGCACGCTACTTCGCAAAACAACAGAAAACCCAACAATTGCTCCGATCCCACCCTCCGCCGTGGCCGCGTCGCGGGAAGCACGTGATACGTGCTTATACCCAGACAATTACTTGTGGCTCCCATAAACAACAGAAGTACCCGCGGCTTGTGCCCATACAAGTACTGCCGCAACACCGACGGACGCGACCGACAGCGGGCGGGCCGGATCGGGGGACGCCAGGCAGCCGGTTTATACACGGCGTTTCATGGACGGCCAACCTCCGTCGAACTTGCGCACGTCATGGAAGGGCACGCTCCGTCGTGGCCGCAGTTGGCGTTGGGAATGTGCCTATATCACTAGGAACATCACGGACGCAACGCTGCGCGTTGCTCTACCAGTTGCCGCAACCGCTACGGTTTGGGCTTGGTTCGTGCTGCCGTGGCGGCGTTCATCGCCTTGCGCCACTGTTGCATCCGATCGATCTGCTGCTGGCCAGCGATGCTGGCGTTGAACCGCGAGGGGTCGATGTCGATGTA
>Ga0209101_1000747_pt1 | contig 26072 bp, 18 predicted proteins | sample ConPoolayeCmetaG_FD_185481 | JGI IMG/M metagenome (GOLD analysis project Ga0209101, IMG submission 185481) | Hot spring microbial mat communities from California, USA to study Microbial Dark Matter (Phase II) - Cone Pool mat layer C metaG... ...
TCGGGAAACTCGGCGACTTCGGCCGGGGCACGCGATGCTTTGGCGACGCCCGCCGACTTCTCGTCCGGCTTCGCGCCGGCCTTTTGGGCCGGCGCATGGCCTTCGGCCGGGGCGGTTTCTTCGGCCGCCAAACCGGCCGCGTTCCAGCAGCAGGAAGCGAGCATCCAGGCCGCGCTCCCCAGCGACGCCGCGAAGAGGCCGGCGATGCCGATTCCCAGAAACCAAACGGAATCTCGTCGACTCACGGAGTCCCCTTTGCTGGAGCAGTCTTTGCCTTGGCTTTGGGTTTTGGCTTCGGTTTAGGCAGCCCTTCGGGGCCGAAGGGGTCGACCGGCCGCGGATTCGGGGTGGGCATCTGCGCGCCGACCTCCTCGCGCCAGGCGGCGAGCCGCTTGCTCAAGCCTTGCGCCGAGTCCGGCCGGGCCGAGGCGAGGTCATGGGTTTCGCCCTCGTCGCCGGCCAGGTCGAACAGCTCGATGCGTCCGTCCTCGAAGGACTCGATCAACTTCTCGTTGCCGACGCGGATCGCGCCGCTGGGGCGGCCGCCCTGGTTGCTGTAATGCGGATAGTGCCAGAACAAGGGGCGCGGGGCGATCGTGCCCTTGCCTTCGAGGAGCGGGGCGACGTTGACGCCGTCCACTTTTTGTTCGGCAGGCATGGGCAGGCCGGCCAGGGCCATGAAGGTGGGGTAGAAGTCGTTGCTGATCACGGGCACGTCGCAGGTCTTGCCCGCGGGCACGCGGCCCGGCCAACGCACGATCAGCGGCACCCTCAGGCCGCCTTCATAGTTCCATCCCTTTCCCGCCCGAAGCGGAAGGTTCGCCGTCGGCGACCCCTCGGCCGTGCACAACCCGCCGTTGTCGGAGGTGAACAAGACGATGGTGCGGTCGGTCAGTTTCAGGGCGTCGAGTTTCTTCAGCACGCGGTCCACGGCCTCGTCCATTTCCTGGACCATGCCGGCGTAGACGGGGTGGTCCTGCACGGCGCGTGCGCGATGGTCATGCACCCGCACCTCGCGCGGCCCGGCCGGCGGCGGCAGCGCGGCGGCCTTCTTTTCGTATTTAGCCAAGAGGTCCGGGCGTGTTTTCAGCGGCACGTGGACCGAATGCAACGGCAGGTACAAGAAGAACGGTTTCTCCCGCGATTCCTCGATGAACCTGGCCGCCTCGGTGGAAAGCAAGGTGGAGAAATGCGGGTCGTCGTCCGGTCCCCGACCCGGGGCGCAGTGCTGACCAATCACCACCTCGAACCCGTGGTCCGACGGCAGCGAGCCTTTGCCGCCCAGATGCCACTTGCCGGCGATCGCCGTGCGGTAGCCGTGGCGCCGCAGGGCCTCGGCCAGGGTGACTTCCTCGGTGGGGAGGAACTGGCGGTACTCCGGCGGAAGGAGCTTGCCGCGGCGGTCGCCCCCGAAGAAGTTGGTCGTGTGCAGCCGGGCCGGATACTTGCCGGTGAGGATGCTCGCCCGCGTCGGCGAACAGACATTGGCCGCCGCGTAGGCCTGCGTCAGACGCATTCCCTCGGCAGCCAACCGGTCGAGGGCCGGCGTCTCGTGGAACGTGCTTCCGTAGCAGCCCAGATCTCGCCAGCCCAGATCATCGGCCAGGATCAAGACGATGTTGGGCAAGGGCCGCGTCTGGCCGCAAACGACGCCGCGCGGCCCGTCGAGCGGCAACACCGCGAACAAGCAGGCAAGAACGCAGGGCGAGAATCGCCAGGCCAAAGCCCGACCAACGGCCCGCGTCAAGGCTGCGATGCGTGTGAACATGACGGCTCCAGGGTTTGAAATGAGGCTCTTATTTCTGGTTCCCCTACCAGATCGACCCTACGCACAGGGCGCCGCTGGGTCTTTCGGTCCGATTGCAGGCTCCCTAACGTTGAATATCCCACCTGGTCGCGCGGGAGTCAATCATGTCCGCGGGAGTTGGCGTTCTTCGCGGCATGTGCTGGACGGCGGCCCTGCAACCCTCCGTGTTGACAGGCACTGGGGAGCCGGTAGACTGGACTGCGTGGCGTGCGACCTTTGGTGAGGGAGCGTTTTTTTCCCGTCTGTTCAACGGTCCCCCGGGGGACCGTCCCATTTTCGCTCGCCTGCGCCGCGAGAATTGGGACAGTTCCCGTGATCGGTTGCTGGGGCGAGGACCTCCGAGGAATCATTCCTGTTCGATGTGCGGCATCACCGGAGCAGTCTGGTCTCGACCCGACAAGCGCATCGAGCAGGACGTCCTGCGGCGCATGGTCGAGGTGCTCGCGCACCGGGGACCCGACGGCGAGGGGATATACACCGCCGAGCTTGGCGCGGAGCCGGGGGCGGGAGGGTCGCCCGGCGTGGCCCTCGGCCACCGCCGCCTGGCCATCATCGACCTCGCCGGCGGCCACCAGCCGATGGCCAACGAGGACCACACCGTCTGGATCGTCTTCAACGGCGAAATCTACAACTTTCACGAATTGCGGCGCCGGCTCGAAGGCCGCGGGCACCGCTTCCAAACGCGAAGCGACACGGAAACCATCATTCACCTTTACGAGGACGAGGGACTCGATTTCGCCGCGCGCTTGAATGGGATGTTCGCCCTGGCGATCTGGGACGCCCGACGGCGGCAATTGGTCTTGGCGCGGGACCGATTGGGCGAGAAGCCGTTGGTGTATCGAGAAGAGCCGGGCCGGCTGCTGTTTGCCAGCGAATTGAAGAGCCTGCTGGAAGTCCCCGACGTGCCGCGCGAACTCGATCCCGCGTCGCTCGACGCCTACCTCGCCTACCAATACGTGCCCCACCCGCGGACGATCTTCCGCGGCATCGCCAAGCTGCCGCCGGCGCACCTGGCGGTGTATCGCGGCGGCAAGTTGGAGGCGCGGCCTTACTGGCAGCCGGATTTCCAGTCCGAGAAACCTCGGCCGCTCCGCGAGGCGGCGGGCGAACTCCGCGAGCTGTTGACGTCGTCGGTCGCGATGCGGATGGAGAGCGACGTTCCCTTGGGGGCGTTCCTCTCCGGCGGGATCGATTCGACGATCATCGTCGGCCTGATGCAGAAGCTGAGCCGGCAGCCGGTGCGGACTTTCTCGATCGGCTTTCCCGTGGCCGAATACGACGAGACGCGCTACGCGGCCGAGGCCGCCCGGCGATTCGGCGCCTGCCACCGGGAATTTCGCGTCGAGCCGAACGCGGTCGAAATCCTGCCGCAACTTGTTTGGCACTACGACGAGCCTTTCGCCGACAGCTCGGCGGTGCCGACGTGGTATCTTTCGCGGGTCACGCGGGAGCACGTGACGGTGGCTTTGACGGGCGACGGCGGCGACGAGCTGTTCGCCGGCTATCCGCGGTACGCCGCCGTTTGGCTGGGAAGCCATTTTGATTGGCTGCCGCGATGGCTTCGCGCGTGGCTGGCCGGGCCTTTTTGGCGGAAGCTGCCCTCCAGCCCGAGGCAAAAATCCCTCCTCCATCGCTGGCGTCGCTTCACCGAGATGCTGGGCAAACCCCCGCTGGAGCGCTATCTGGAATGGATCGCGATCTTCAATGCGGTCCGTCGCGGCCAGCTCTATGCGCCGGATTTTCTGGCCAGCCTGCCGGAAGAGGATCCATTGGAGTTCCTTGCCGCCCGGGCCGCGCTCTGTTCGCGGCGCGACCCCGTCACGGCCATCAGCCTGGTCGACCTGACCACCTATCTGCCGTGCGACCTGATGGTGAAAGTGGATATTGCCTCGATGGCCCATGGGCTGGAATGCCGCCCGCCGTTTCTCGACCACCGGGTGGTGGAATGGGCGGCGGGGCTCCCGCTGAAATCGAAGTTTCGCCTCGGGCGTGGCAAGCGCATTTTGAAGGAAACGTTCGCCGATTTGCTGCCCGAGGCCATCAAGAACCGCTCGAAAATGGGGTTTGGCGTGCCGCTCGATCATTGGTTTCGCGGTCCTTTGGCGGGACTTGCCCGAGAGGTCCTCTTGGACCCCAAGTCGCTCCAACGAGGGCTGTTTCGCGCGGAAGCGGTGCGGAACCTGATCGAGGAACACGTGGCCGGCCGGTTCAACCATGCCTACCGGCTTTGGGCCTTGTTGGTCCTGGAGCTTTGGCAGCAGCGGTGGCTTTGAGGGCCGGCTGCCCACTTTGGCGCGCCTTGGCGATACGCTACAATAAAACACGCTACGAGAACCACACGATGAAGAGCCTATCCCGAAAGTTCCTTCTCCCTCCGGGGACGGAACAGGGCAAGGGCAAACGCGCATCACGATCGGACTGAAAGACTGGTTGCGATTTCAGCCGCCCTCACCCCCGGCCCCTCTCCCGCAAGCGGGAGAGGGGAAGTTGTAGGATAGGCTCCAAGAACACGACAACGCGGTTCGGCGATTGGGACGGACCGGGCGAGCCGTTTGTTTGAGGAAGGAACGATGATGGATCGCGTGGTGGCGGTGATTCTGGCCGGAGGCAAGGGGCTGCGCTTGGAGCCTTTGACGCGGGACCGCGCCAAACCCGCCGTCCCCTTCGGCGGCGTCTATCGGATCATCGATTTCACCCTCTCCAACTGCCTCAACAGCGGGATTCGCAAGATCCTCGTGCTCACGCAGTACAAGGCGATGAGCCTGGACCGGCACATCAACGTGGGCTGGCAGCGGTTTTTTTGCCGGGAACTGGGCGAGTTCGCCGACGTCGTCCCGCCCCAGCAGCGCATCGACGAAAGCTGGTATCAAGGCACGGCCGACGCCGTCTATCAGAACATCTACACCATCGAGAAGGAGCACCCGCGGTACGTGGTCATTCTGGCCGGGGACCACATCTACAAGATGAACTACAAGTTGCTGGTCGATTATCACGTCGAGCGGGCGGCGGACATCACGATTGGCGTGTTGCGTTTGCCGCGGTTGGAAGCGAGTCGGCGGTTCGGCGTGCTCCAGGTCGACGCGGAGAACCGCGTCGTCGGGTTCGAGGAGAAGCCGGTCGATCCCAAACCGATTCCCGGCGACGAGGCCCACTGCCTGGCCTCGATGGGCATTTACGTCTTCAACGCCCGGTTCCTCTTCGAGGAGTTGTGCCGCGACGCCACGCGGCGCGGCAGCACGCACGACTTCGGCAACGACATCCTTCCCACGGTGCTGGCGACCAACCGCGTCTTCGCCTACCCGTTCGTCGACGAGAACCGCAAGACCAGCGCCTACTGGCGCGACGTGGGCACGTTGGACGCCTATTATGAGGCGAGCATGGACCTGGTGGCGGTCGATCCGCAGTTGAACCTGTACGACGAACAGTGGCCGATCCGCACCTACCAGCCGAATCTCCCGCCGCCGAAATTCGTGTTCGCCGACCAGGAGCGTCGGGGCTTCGCCACCGACAGCATCGTTTGCCAGGGATCGATCATCTCCGGCGGGCGCGTCGAGCGATCGATCCTCGGCCCGCGCGTGCGAATCAACAGTTATGCCCTGGTGCAGAACTCGATCCTTTTCGAGGGAGTGAACATCGGCCGCCACGCCAAGGTGCGCCGAGCCATCATCGACAAGGGCGTGGACATTCCCGCCGGGATCGAAATCGGCTACAATCGCCAACTCGACGAGGCCCGCGGCTTCGTCGTCACCGACCACGGCGTGGTGGTCATCGCCCAAACCGACGGATTGGAGCGGCTTCTGGAGTCCGACCGGGCCATTGCGTGAATGGAGCCTCGCGTGGCCAACCCAACCCATCGTCCAAGAGGAGATCGAGCATGTCCCAATCTCTTGATCGCCGCGCGTTCGTCCAACGCGGCGCGGCGGCCGCCGCCGGCGTGGCCGCGGCCATGGTGGTTCCCCGGCATGTGCTCGGAGGGCCGAGGGCGATCGCCCCGAGCGAGAAGATGAACGTGGCCGGGATCGGCGTGGGCGGGATGGGCGCGGCGAACCTGGCCAATCTGGAGTCGGAGAACATCGTCGCCCTCTGCGACGTGGACCTCAACTACGCCGCGAACACGATCAAGAAGTATCCCAAGGCCAAAGTCTACGTCGACTACCGCGAAATGCTCGACAAGCAGAAGGACATCGACGGCGTGGTCGTGGCCACGCCCGACCACACCCACGCCGTCATCTCCATCGCCGCGATGAAGGCCGGAAAGCACGTCTATTGCCAGAAGCCGCTGACCCACGACGTTTACGAATCGCGGCGGATGGCCGAGGTCGCCCGGGAGTGCAAGGTGGCCACGCAAATGGGCATCCAGGGGCATTCCATGGAGGGCATTCGGCTGATCACGGAATGGATTGCCGCCGGGGTGATCGGCGAAGTCCGCGAGGTCGACGCCTGGTGCGATCTGACGTATTATCCCTGGGGGCACGCGAGCTGGAGTTCGCCATGGGGCGAACGCCCGAAGGACACGCCCCCCGTTCCCGACGGCCTCCATTGGGATCTGTGGATCGGCCCGGCGCCGATGCGGCCGTATCATCGGGCGTATCATCCGATGACGTGGCGTTGCTGGTGGGATTTCGGCTGTGGGATGATGGGAGACCGCGGCGCGCACACGCTCGACCCGGTGGTGACGGCGTTGAAATTGGGTCCGCCGACGAGCATCGAGGCCACGTCGTGCGGCAATTCGGCGGAAGTGCATCCGCTGTCGGCGATCGTCACCTTCAAGTTCCCGGCGCGCGAGGGCTTCCCGCCGCTCAAACTCACCTGGTACGAGGGCACGCGCCCGCCCCGGCCCGACGAACTGGAAGACGGCCGCCAATGGCCCGCCGAGGGCGGCGCGCTTTTCAAGGGCAACAAGGGCGTGATCATGGCCGGCGTGTACGGCAACAGCCCGCGGATCATCCCCGAAAGCAAAATGAAGGAAATTGCCCTCCCGCCCAAGACTCTGCCGCGGGTCAAGGGTTCGCACGAGTCCGACTGGGTCCGCGCCTGCAAGACCGGCGAACCCGCCGGCGCCGATTTCGCCTACTCCGGCCCGCTGACCGAGACGTGCCTGTTGGGCAACATCGCCAAACGCGTGGATGCCCGCATCGAGTGGGACTCGGCCAATCTGAAAATCACCAACCTCGCCGAGGCCAACCGCTACGTCCGCGCCGAGTATCGCCCGGGCTGGTCGCTGTAGCAATCCGCCAAGCTAGCCGTGGCTGGCCGGGGCGGTCGCGCGTCGGTTCGACAGTTTGTCAGTTCGACAGCTTGATGTCGAAGGCATTGTCGCCCGCCCGCACCGAATGTACTCGCCACGGCCGAAACCTGAGCTTTGCTGGCACGGGCTTCCAGCCCGTGGAGTACGAGACAGGCTGGAAGCCAGCGGGGCGGAGTGCCACCAATTGCCGCCTTGTTGCCTTCTTGCCCAAGCGGCGAAAGGCCTCGCTGGGAAGAGTGGTGGTTGCTTGGGATTCGGAGAGCTGGCCATGGTATCGCCCGACGCAAAGTTCCGTCAACGGGCGTCTTCCCACAGCCTTGGGCCTCAACGAGGTCCATTCCGGCTGGCGAGTTCCTTGAGCATCGCGACCACTTCGTCCACCATGCGCTCGCCCGTCCCCGGTTCGGCGTAACTGTGAAAACCGGTCCATACCTGGTAGCCGCCGAGCTTGTGGGCCTCGCGATCGGGCAGGTAGCCGATCCAGTCGTTGGACAATTCCGCCACCACGGTGTGTTTGAACGGCGAGCGTTGCTTGATGTCGATGCCGAGCTTGGTGAAGAACTCGGCGGGGACCCCGACCAAGGCCACGTCGCCGATCACCATGGCCTGGATCCAGGTCGTTCGCTGCTGGCCCTGATGCGGGGCGAGTTCTTTGCGCATGTCGCGAAAGACCTTGGCCACGGACTCGCCGTGCTGGGGGCCGATCCGCTTGAGGCAGTAGTCGACCACGGCTTTTTCCTCGGCGGCCTCGTCGAACGTCCGCACCTTGAACTGGAACGGCCGCTTGAGCGATTCCACCCGCCCAACCTCCCGAGGCCCCGCCTGCGCCAGCGTCTCCAGCACCGCTTGCTTGATCCGGCGGAAGGCCTCGCGGGCATCCATGTTGTAGACGTGGGTCGAGCCGCTGGCGCCCTGGAGGAACGCGACCTTGCCGCCCAACTCGGTCTCGATCTCCTGCGCGGCCAGGCCGTAGAAGGCCGGCGACCGGGCGCCCGGCGTGAGCGCCCCGATCGTATGGCTCGAATGCCCGAAGAGCATCGCCCGGAGTTTGCCGTTCGGGCCGCGGAAGACCAGCACGGGCAGATCGGGGTCGAAGGGGCCGGTGGGGCCGACCGCGTCGTCTCGCGGCCCAACCCAATAGATCGTGCCGTCCTTCAACTGGAGCCGGCTGTTCATGCCGACCGTCGCTTCCCGGCCCATCGCGAAGGCAAAACTCGCCTCGGCCATTTGCGATCGAGCCTCCAGGACCGATTGGACAATCGCCCTCTTGAGACGATCGACGAACACGTCGCAGCGGCCGTAGGCATGGACCGGGGCGCAGCTTGGGGCGTGGTGCGTGTGGGTGGCGTGGACGAGCACGTGGGAGGCGGGAATGCCGCAACCCTTTTCGATTTCCGCCAGGGCGGGGTCCACGAAGTCGCGGGTGACGAAGAGCACGTCGCACGAGACGATGGCCACCAGGCTCGAACCCGGCTTCTCCACGACCACCGCGGTCGCGCGCAGCTTGCCCTCCTGGCCCTTGCTCTGCCCGCCGTGGATGCCCCCGGCGATCGGCATCGTGTCGTCCGCCTCGACCTCGACGGCCGAAGCGCCGACCCGCAAATCCCCCGCCCAAGCCGGTCCCATGGCGGCGAACCGTCCCAAACCTATCCCCAACACGATGACCATAACGAGGTTGCTTCTCATGATCGTTTAGCTCCCTGGGCAACTTCCCGAGTGTACTGGGCGTTGGCGCGGATTTCGTCGAAGAACCGCGGGTACATGCCGACGATCACCCCGTCGGTCGGCTTGATCCGCGCGAAGGCGAAGCGAAACGCCTCCTTGACCGCCTGCTGGCTTGCGCACTTGCGGCCGGCGGCGAGAATCTTGAACCCCAGGCACGGCTGTTTCACCTGGCGCATCACGTCGGTCATGGCCATGGGGTCATCGGCGAAGAAGGGATAACCGATCTCCAAAGTCGGCAAGGGGGCGTCGAGTTTGCGGGTCAGATAGTAGAAACAGTTCATGAAGAGGTCCACTTCCCAGCCCTCGTCGGCGATCCGCTTGATGCAGTCGGGATTGTGGGCCGAGACGCCGGCCAGCACGCCGGCGTCGTGGACGGCCTTCACGTAGTCGTGGACGTCGCCGCTCTTGCCTTCGGCGAACAGCTTGTCGGTGACCCCGCCGTGATGGACCATGGCGATCGGCCGCGTGGACTCGACGAGCTTCTTCACCTCCGCCCGGCCCGCGTGCAGACCGAGGAACTGCATCTTCGAGCCTCGTTCGCGGACCTTGCGCAACACCTCCTCGGTGTTTGCCGCGGGCGAGAACTGGTGCGCCGTGATGCCGGCCCGCTCGCAGTCCAACAAAAACTCGACGGTCCGTTCGGTGGTGAAGTACTCCTTCATGTGCCGGTCGGCGTGCGGGCCGAGATAGGAGTAGCCGCCGATCGGGTTCCAACCAGCGATCAAGCGGCTCACGCGGTGTTGGCCCAGGGCGATCGTGGGCAGCGCCGCGGCGGAGGAGGGGGGCGACTCGGCCGCCAAGAGCCGGTTTGAGCCAAGGCCGCTTGCCGCCGCGGCGGCCGTGATTTGGGTCAGAAAACGCCGCCGCGACCAGGCGTCAAAATCGCCATGCGCGTGAACCATGACTGATCCTCCTCGCGAAAAGTGCGGTTGTATCGCGTGTCGAGCCGTGCGTCGCGCCCCGGACAGGATGACCGTCTACCGACGCCTTGCCTTGCGGCCGCCGCCGGCCCCCGGTTTTTCCGAGCCGTTCACGGTGAATGGCCCCCTCGGGGCGCCGCGGGATACGTTCTGCGAACGGTTACGGCTTCACCGAGTCGCGGCCAGTGGTCGGGCGAAACAGCGGGGCTAGTCGCTTGGCGGCAACGTGTCCAGTTTACTCCCGCCGGACGAACGGCGAAAGACTGGCCTCGGGAACCCCGTCGAGATATAAAAACTGAGGGATGAAAACATGAAAACCAACGTTTTTTGAAGGGGATTGCCATGGCGACGATTTCCCGTCGTGATTTTCTCGCCGGATTGACGCTTGCGGGCGCGGCCGCGTCGTGGGGCCGGACGGCTTGGGCCGCCGAGCTTCCCGCCCGGCCCAAACGCGGCACCGATCTCGTCACCCTCGGCCGCACCGGCCTGAAGACCACGGTGTTGGGCATTGGGACCGGGACGGTGGGTGGGAGCCAGCAACGGGCCTTGGGCACGGAAGGGTTCACCAAGCTCGCGCGCCACGCGCTGGAACGCGGCATCCGCTACATCGACACCGCCGACATGTACCACATGCATACCTTCATTCAAATCGCCCTCAAAGGCGTGCCCCGCGACAAGTACTTCATCCAGACCAAGACCCTGGCCCGGCACCCCGAGGTGGCCAAGGCCGACGTCGAACGTTTCCGCCGCGAGTTGGGCGTGGAAACGATCGACCTGTTGTTGATGCATTGCATGCAGAGCGGTTCCTGGCCTACCGACATGCGCCCGGTCATGGACGTGCTCGACGAGGCCAAACGCAAGGGCAGAGTCCGCGCCATCGGCATTTCCAACCACGGTTGGGACCCTTTGCTGGCCGCGGTCGAGTCGAATTGGTGCGACGTCCATCTTGTCCGCATCAATCCCTTCGGCGACAAAATGGACAACGAACCGGAAAAAGTCGTCGAACAGGTGCGGAAAATCCACGCCAAGGGCTGCGGCGTCCTCGGGATGAAGATTTACGGCGAAACCGGCTTCGGCAGCCGCGAAAAACGATTCCAGTCGCTCAAATACGTCCTCGGACTGGGCTGCGTGGATGCCTTCACCATCGGCTTCACGAGCATCGAACAGCTCGACGAAACGCTCGAACTGATCGAACAAGCGGCGTCCTCGCTGGCGTGACCCTGGCACGCAGCGAGGATTTTCCAGGAGCGATTTCCCAGACTGCCTTGCCGCAATCGGCTTGCCTGCGCCGAGGTGTCGGGATCCTGGCCCCTTGGTATCCTGCCAACCGACTCTCTAGCGGCACAACACGCCCCACAAAATAACGATCCATTGCGGGCAGGACGCAATTTCTGAATCAAATCACGGGAGCCAAGGGGTTGACCCCCCTTGCGGGCAGTTCCGGCAAAGCAAAGATATGCTCCGCACGCGTTGAGATGACATGTTTTTCGGGCGAAAAGGACTCATTCTCGGCCGCGCGGAAAATAGCGTGAGGATCGCCGACAAGAGGTTGTGCGAAGACGCCCGCCTGCGGGCGTTTGCCGCCGTAGGCGGTCTTCGGCCCGGCATTCATGCCGGGTATCTGCGGATCAACGCCACGGCGCGAGGCCCGTTCACGGGCCTTCTCGCTGGGGCAAAACACGGAGCGCGGGCGCCCCGCCCGCAAATCCCGGAGCGCGGGCGTCCCGCCCGCAATGAGTAATGCGGGCAAGATGCCCGCGCTCCACAGAGGAATCGGCCTGAACGCCGCCACAACGAAGACGCCCGCCTGCGGGCGTTTGCCGCCGTAGGCGGTCTTCGGCCCGGCATTCATGCCGGGTATCCGCGGACCAACGCCACGGCGCGAGGCCCGTTCACGGGCCTTCTCGCTGGGACAAAACACGGAGCGCGGGCGTCCCGCCCGCAAAAACCAATGCGGGCAAGATGCCCGCGCTCCACAGAGGAATCGGCCTGAACGCCGTCCGCAAATCCCGGAGCGTGGGCGTCCCGCCCGCAACGATAAATGCGGGCAAGATGCCCGCGCTCCACAAAGGAATCGGCCTGAACGCCGTCCGCAAATCCCGGAGCGCGGGCGTCTCGACCGCAATTCACCAGCGCACCGAGAAGCCCCGTGAACGGGGCTCATGGTTCAGCGCGTGATCGAAACCGCGACCCGGCGTGAAACGCCGGGCCTAACACCACCTGCGGCGGGGAAGGCCCGTTAACGGGCCTTTATGCTCCGCAGGCTTTGAAATGAGACGTTTATTAAGCAGGACTCATATTCGGCCTATAATACACGGCGGCGGTGTAGTTTAACGCTTTATGGTGGATTGATTTCCACTTGTGTGGGTGTATCGTCCGACTGCTTTCCTTGTGGTCTCGTAGCCCTTGGATGCCTTTGACTGGCGGATGGGCCGTTTTTCGAGTAGGCTCATACGGTCGTGATGCCTCGGCCGAAAGGCGATGGGCTGTTTCTCGAAACCATAATGTAACTCGGATCTTTGAGCCACATGCCCTTTGACTTAGGCAAACTACGCAATATCGGGATTATTGCCCACATTGACGCAGGCAAGACGACCGTAACCGAGCGAATGCTCTACTACTCGGGCTTCACACACCGTGTAGGGGGGGTTGATGAGGGGACCACGGTCACGGACTACGATCCTGAGGAGCAGGAGCGGGGCATCACGATCAACGCGGCCTGCGTGACCTTTCCTTGGAGAGAGGTGACGATCAATCTGATCGACACGCCAGGCCACGTGGATTTCACCGCCGAGGTCGAACGTAGCCTTCGGGTACTGGATGGGGGGGTGGTGGTCTTCAGCGCCCGCGAGGGCGTCGAGGCGCAAAGCGAAACCGTTTGGCGACAGGCCGACAAGTACCATGTGTCCCGCCTGGCGTTCATCAACAAGATGGACCGCGAGGGCGCCGATTTTTACGGGACCGTGGATGAAATCGAGAAGCGGCTCGAATGTCATCCCGTGGTGGTCAACCTGCCGGTCGGCGCAGGCCCCGCCCACACCGCCAACCCTTTCCGCGGCTTGATCGACCTGATCGAGATGAAGATGCTAACCTTCGATCCCAAGGACGAGGGAGCGACGATCCACGCGCACGAGATTCCCGAAGAATTGCGCGACGACGCGGAAATGTGGCGGGGCGCGCTGCTCGACCGGCTTTCGCATCACAGCGACGAGTTGATCGAAAAAATGCTCGCCGAGGAGCCGATTCCGCCCGAGTTGATCCACCGGGTGCTCCGCGAGGCCACGATCCACAACATGGTGGTTCCGGTGCTGTGTGGGTCGGCGCTTCGGGGGGTGGGCGTGCAACCGATCCTCGATGCCGTGGCCGCCTGGCTGCCCAGTCCCGCCGACATGCCGCCCATCGAAGGCCTCGATCCCAAAAAAAACACCAAAATCATCCGCAAACCGGACCCGGAGGAACCGTTTTGCGGCTTGCTGTTCAAGGTGCAGGCCGATCGGCACGGCGATCTGGACTACGTGCGGGTGTACTCGGGCCGGCTCAAGGCGGGCAGCCGGGTTTACAACCCGGGCAAAGACAAAAAGGAAAACGTCCCTCAATTATGGCGCATCCAGGCCGACCGGCGCGAACAGGTCAACGAAGTCGCCGCCGGCGACATCATTGGCATCGTCGGCATGAAGCATTCGGTGACCGGCGACACCCTCTGCCACCCGCAGCACCCGATCCTCCTCGAATCGATCGTTTTTCCCGAGACCGTGATCTCCATGGCCATCGAGCCGGAAACCTCCCTGGAGCGGAAGAAGCTGGCGGAGGTGCTCGAGTTGATGAAGCGCCAGGATCCCACGTTCCGCGCCAAGGAAAGCGAGGAAACCGGCCAGACGCTGATCAGCGGGATGGGCGAGTTGCACTTGGAAGTCATCACCCATCGGCTTTTGCGCGATTTCAAGTTGAACGTCCGGGTCCACAAGCCTCGGGTGAGTTATCGGGAGACGATCGAGAAGGCGGTGGAGGTCACGGGACACTGCCACCGGACGATGGCCGGCCAGCCGCTGTTCGCCGAGTTGACGATCCGCATGGAACCGTTTGCGCAAGGCGTTCGGCCGGTCACCGTGGTGGCCGACTGCGGCGACCAGTTGCCTGGCCCTTACCTGGCCGCGGCGATGCAGGTGCTCACCGAACAGGGCGAAGGCGGGGGAATGCTGGGATTTCCGCTGATGCGCGTGAAGATCACCGTGCTGGGCGGCAAGGTCCACGAGACGGAATCCAATGAATTGGCCTTCCGACTGGCGGCGGCCGACGCCTTCAACCGCGGCTTGCGCGAGGCCGGGATCGTGCTGCTGGAGCCGATCATGCGGCTTGAAATCACCACCCCGGAAGAGTATCTAGGCGATTTCGTCAGCGACCTGCAACAGCGCCGGGCCGAAATCACCCGGACCCAGGCCCGCGGAAAAAACACCGTCATCGAGGCCCGGGCCCCCTTGGCCGAATTGTTCGGCTACTCGAACGCGATGCGCGGCTTGAGCCAAGGCCGGGCGACATGCACGATGGAACCGAGCACCTACGGCCCCGCCCCGCCCGAGGTGCTCCGCGCCTTCCTCTAATCGTGGCTCCGCGGCCTCCGCTTGGCGGCTTGGCGGGCAGCCTCAGGGACACTTGATCGGGTCCGGCTCGCCCATGTGCCACCGATAGATGCGGCGAATCGCGTTGCCGACGAAATGGCCAGGGCGATCGGGGCGGTCGAGGATCGGCATTTGTTCTATCTCTTCATCCGTATGACAGCCTTGGGGAATCACCACGGCGCATGGATCCGGCCGCGGAGAATGGGCGCAGCCTGCGCAAAGAAGCACGCTGGTTCCGAAAACGCCGAGGCTGGCCGTCAACAAAGGATGACGCACAATCATGTCTCCACGGATGCGACGTTTGGGGGCTGCTTTACCTCATCGCAGCTTGCGGCGGTCGGACGTTAAACAAACGGCCCGCGCCGTTGCCATGCGCGCCGCGAGTCTTTTCGTCAGCATCCTCCCAGCGACGCCAAAACGCTTATTCCGCGCGTTCGCCGGAAGTCCGCGGCCCGGACTTGCCGCCCGAAGCGATCGCGGGTTGAATAGTGATGGAAGCCGTCATCGAGGAGGCCGTGCCATGAATCTCGTCTTGCCGTTTTTGGTTTGCTGCCTTGCCGGGGCCGCGGGCGAGTACGACCCGCTCTTGCTGCCCAAGGACGCGAAGACGCAGACGAGCGATTTCACGATCCACGACGAGGCTCGAAAACGCGATATCCCGATCCGCGTCTATCTTCCGGCGGCGGACAAGTCCCAGCCTGTCGTGCTGTTCAGCCACGGGCTGGGGGGCACGCGCGGGGGAAGCGTTTATTTGGGAAAGCACTGGTCCGCGCGCGGTTATGTGGCGGTTTTTCTCCAACACCCCGGCAGCGACGACTCGGTCTGGAAGGACCAGCCGCCGTCCCAACGCATGGAGGCGATGAAGCAGGCGGCCTCGGCCCAGAATCTGATGCTTCGCGTCCGGGACGTGGTTGCCGTCCTGGACCAGCTCGAGCGTTGGAATCGCGAGAGCGGTCACCCGCTGGCGGGCAAACTGGACCTGAAGCGGGTCGGCATGTCGGGGCACTCTTTCGGCGCGGTCACCACCCAGGCGGTCAGCGGTCAGGTGTTGCCGCTGGTGGGCCAGAAATGGACCGACAGCCGAATCAGGGCGGCGATCGCCTTCAGCCCGAGCCGTCCGCGACGAGGAGATTCCGCCACGGCCTTCGGCTCGGTCAAGATTCCGTGGATGCTCATGACCGGCACGAAGGATTCCGCGCCCATCGGGGATCCCAATCCCGAGTCCCGGTTGGAAGTGTATCGCCACCTGCCGGATGGGATCGACAAGTATGAACTCGTGCTGCACAACGCCGAGCATTCGGTGTTTACCGACCGACCTCTGCCCGGCGACCGGGAACCGCGCAATCCGAACCACCACCGGGCCATTTTGGCCTTGTCCACGGCGTTTTGGGATGCGTACCTTCGGGACGACGCGGCGGCGAGGGCCTGGCTTCAAGGGCCTGGCGCGCGGGCGGTCTTGGAAAAAGACGACCGCTGGCAGTGGCACGCCGCGGCCCGCTCCACTCCGCGGGACGCGAAATGAGCGTGGAGCTGGCCCCTCCAAGACGGATCCCTTTCGAGAAGCTCGAGAGTCGTAGGGCCTATCCCGAAAGTTCCTTCTCCCTCCGGGGACGGAACAGGGCAAGGGCAAACGCGCATCAGGATCGCCCTGAAAGGCTCGTTGCGATTTCAGCCGCCCTCACCCCCGGCCCCTCTCCCGCAAGCGGGAGAGGGGAGGTTGTAGGGAGGGAATCGGCCAATCCAAAGGCCCGTCACCGGGTCTTCTCGCTGTCGCGGCATTGGGTTCGATATCCTCGAAAAGGCCCGTTGACGGGCCTTCTCCGCCGTAGGCGGTATTATACTCCGCGCGGCCGAATATGAGTCCTTCTTATTCGAGAAACGTTTCATTTCAACGCGTGCGGAGCATAAAGGCCCGTCAACGGGCGTCGTCGCACGACCCTTTGCCGGCGATCTTCGCGCTGAAAGCCTGCGATTTTTTGTTGAGACCACTAGGACCGCCGTGTGAGCGTGGTGTAGGGGGACTGTTCACTATTGGTTGCGGGCGCAGGCCGCGTTGGGAGAGAGAATAGAGAACAACCTGGGCAAATCCCAAAGCGCGGGCGTGTTGCCCGCCGCGGAAAACGCGGGCATAATGCCCACGCGGCCCAACAGCATTTGGCCAACTTGTTTTGTCACGCTTCCTCGCTTTCCTCAACGTCCTGTTGCCAGATGCCGCCAGTTGAAAAGACAGTCGCGATGGAACCCCGTGTTCTTGGGAGCTATCTCATGCGAATCGTGTTAGCAGTCGTCGTTTTCTTCGCTGGTTTCGCTGCCGGAGGCGCGGCGGAGCAATCGGGGTGGCAGGCGGGCATTGGCCGCCGCGTGATCACTCCGCGGACTCCGGTCTGGCTGGCCGGTTACGCCGCGAAGCGCGTGCCGGACGGCAAAATCCACGACCTCTGGGTCAAAGTCCTGGCCCTCCGCGACGGCGAAGGGAATCGCGTCGTCATGGCGACGACCGATCACATGGGCATGTCGAAAACCATCTATGAGAGTCTGGTGGCCAAGGTCCACCGCCAATTCGCGCTGGACCGTTCCCAGTTCATGGTCACCTTTTCGCACAACCACTGCGGGCCCGTGCTGAAGGACGATCTGGTCGATTACTATCCCTTGGACGACGAGCAGCGGCGGCTGGTCGCCGAATACTCGGATTGGATGGAGGACCAGGTTGTGGAAGCCATCGGCGAGGCCTTGGCCCGCCTCCAGCCCGCTAGGCTGCTGATGGGCAGCGGAAAATGCACCTTCGCCGTGAATCGGCGCGACAACACCGAGGCCGAGGCGCCCAAATTGCTGGCCGAGGGCAAGCCGCTTCGCGGCGCGGTGGATCACGAGGTCCCGGTCTTGGCGATTCGGGACGAACAGGGGAAGTTGCTGGGCGTGTTGTTCGGTTACGCCTGCCACCCCACGACGCTGGCCTGGAACACCTGGTGCGGCGACTACCCCGGCTTCGCCCAGGTCAACCTGGAGGCCCGGCATCCGGGCTGTTCGGCCATGTTCTTCAACGCCTGTGGCGGCGACCAGAACCCCATCCCGCGCCGCAAGTTGGAACTCTGCGTTCGATACGGCCAGATGCTCTCCGACGCGGTGGAAGAGGTGCTCGGCCGGCCCATGCGGCCGGTGTCGGGCGGGCTTCGCTCGGCGTTCGAGTTCGTCGAGCTTCCCTACGAGGAACTGGTGACCCGGGAAAAGCTCCTGCCGATCGCCAGCGGCGCCAGCCCGCTCCACGCCCGCTGGGCCCAACGCATGTTGAAGCTGATCGACGACAAGGTCCCCTTGCCGACCTCGTATCCTTATCCCGTGCAGGCGTGGCAAATCGGCCAGCAACTGCTCTTGATCGGCATGGGCGGAGAAGCCGTGGTGGACTATTCCCTGCGATTCAAGCGGGAGTTTGGCCCCGGCGTCTGGGTCTGCGGCTACGCGAACGACCTGGTGGCCTACATCCCGTCGCGGCGCGTGTGGAACGAGGGCGGGTACGAAGGCGGTCCGCATCTGGACGAGTACGGCCGACCGGCCTGGCGGTGGACCGGAGACGTCGAGGACCGCGTCGCCTCGGCCGTGCATCGCGTGGTTCAGCGCGTGCGGCCGACTCCCGCCGCGCCGCGGGCGTCGCCTGCGCCGACGAGCTTGCCCCCGGGGACCACCCCGGCACTGCGGTAAACTTGGGCCAACTCCCCGCGGATCACCAGGGTCGCCGGGAAACGGAGGCGGAGGCGGATCGAAAGCCGGGAGGGCCACGGTCCACCGTGGTTGAGAGAGGAAGGGATACGCTCCACCGTGGCCCGGACCAAGGACGCGGAAGGCCGCGTCCCCCCGATTGTGAAATGGCCGCAATGGAAACACCGGTTGTCTGCTTTGACGCCGGTGTAGCCTGTCGCGGTCTGTTGGAATCCGCCGGTGATTCCGTTACAAGAGTGGGATCAAGCCTCCCTTTCGACCTCGGGAAGTTGCCCATGGCCGATGGCCAAGTCACTGTTTCTCGACGAATCGCGGCGACGCCTGGGTGGCGATTGGTCTGCCCGGCTTGCGGCCGTTCCATGCTGGCGATGGGCGTCGCGGTCAGCGTTGTGGTCGCCATCGCGGATCGAGGGAGTCGTGGCATGGGCGGGGAGCCGGGCATGGGCCAAGGCGTGCTCATCGACGCGATCCACGCCAACGACTTTTCGACCGTCGGCCTCCAGCCCGGCGTCTACGAATATCCCAAGATCATCGGCCATCGGATCGCGATGGAGTACCTGCGGTCGCGGGGAATCCGCTGTGATCGAGCCACGGAAGGACGATGGGACGCCCGGCGGCTGGCGCCCTACCGGATGTTGTTTGTTCCCCTGGTTTCCGCGGAACGTCCGCCGCTTTTGGTTTCCGAGATCGCCGCGATCAAGTCGTTCGTGGCGTCTGGCGGTTCGCTGTTCGTGGTGACGGACCACACCAACGTCTATTTCCATTCGCATCTGCTTCAGCCGCTTTTCGCGGAGCTGGGAATCGCCTCGTTCACCGACGCGGCCTGCGAGGCTGGGCCGCGAAAGCTGGGCCAGGGCGCCGGCTGGATCAGCATCGTGCGTTTTTCGCCGCACCCGGTCACGTCCGGCCTGGAGTGCATCGCCTTCCAGACCGGCGGCTGCGTCGATCCGCGTTTCGCCGTGGCTTGGACGAGCGAACATTCCTGGGCCGATGCTTGGAGAGCGGGCTTGTTTGGCGAAGAAAACGGCCCCGGCTTCTGCGGCAATTTCGTCCGCGATCCCGGCGAGAGGGCCGGCCCGCTCGGCGTCGTGCTGGCCAAGACCTTCGGTTCAGGGCGAATCGTCGTGGTCGGCGATCAGAACATGCTCGGCGACGCGTTCATCAACTACGCCGACAACTACCGCTTGTGGCTCAACGCGGCCGCGTGGCTGCTTGGCCACGCCACGCTCGGCGAACCGGCGCCGTACCAGAATTGGAAGAGGCCGCGGATTGTGGTCTACGAGCGCTACGACCGCGCGGCGGTGGGGGTGTCGGAGCCGGCCGGCTGCTACCACGCGTGGGCGCTGTTGTGCCGGCGCTATTGGACCTTTGCCAACGACCGCGTTGCCGAGCCAGCCGACCTGATCGTTTTTCCCTGCCACGACACTCCGCTGCCGCCCGAACACGCCGCGGCCGTCGTCGCCCATCTCCGCCGCGGCAGGAACGTGTTGGTCCTCAACGCCGAAGGAGCGACCCTGACGGACGAATCGAGCGTCGTCGCCCGGTTGGCGGCCGCGGCGGGCGTGAAGGAGTTCACGCGGCGGACTCGTTCCGGCAAGATCCTCTTCGAGTTGCCCGGCGGCGGGGCAATCCACGTCCTCGGACCCGACCTCGTATTCGACAACGGCACGATCGCCGATCCCACCCGGTCGCCCAACGAGGCCGAGCAGGAAAGAAACCAAAACCTCCTCCAGGCCGTGCGCGAGGCGATGGAGAGCGTGGAACCGCGACCGTCCGGCCCGGTCGTGCCATCGACTTCGGCCGGGCAAGAACGGTAAAGTCTTCCGTTGTTATTTCCCTGCGCCGCGCGCACGGGGATTCCCACCGAATCCTCTTGTCTCGCGCTCGATGGCACGACAAGGCCCGGCTGGGAACGCCCGGCGGGACGCGCGGATCCGGTTGACGGCGCCCCATCGCGCCGGCAGAATGGGCGGGTAATAGGATCCCGAGTCGCGAGGCGGCGCTTTCTCGGATTGGAGGCTCTCATGGTCAGACATGGCGTTTTCGTCAAGGTTTTTGGGATGGCGGCGTTTGGGCTTTTCGCGGCGCTTGCCGCCGCGGAGCCGGTCAAGACCGTCCGCGATTTCGGGGCCCAGGGCGACGGCCAGACGGACGACACGGCGGCGATCGACCAGGCCGTGGGCGCTGGAATCGGCGGCGTTTGCTTTCCTCGCGGCACGTACCGCATCACGCGGCCGATCTTGATCGATCTGGATCGCGTTGGCCCGATTTCGCTCGCCGGCGACGGAACTGCCCGCGTGGTGATGGCCGGCCCCGGTCCGGCTTTCCGCTTCGTCGGCACGCACGAGGGAACCGCCGATCCGGCGTCGTTCAAGCCGAACGTCTGGGAGCGGCAGCGTTCGCCGATGGTCGATGGCCTGGAGATCGTCGGCGATCATCCCGAGGCCTGCGGCATCGAGGCCGCCGGCACGATGCAATTGACCGTCACCCGCACCGTCATTCGCCATGTTCTGCACGCCATCCACCTGGTGAAGCGGAACCGCAACGTGATCGTGTCGGCTTGCCATTTGTATGAGAACCGCGGGTCGGGCATCTTCTACGACGACGTGAACCTGCACCAAAGCAACATCACCGGTTGCCATATCAGCTACAATCGAGGCGGCGGGATCGTTTGCCGCGGGGGGGACGTGCGCAACATCCACGTGGCGGGGTGCGACATCGAGGGCAACATGGACCCCAACGGCCCGCCCACCGCCAACGTCCTCATCGATAGCACCACCAGCCCGGCGGGCATCGCCGAGATCGCCGTCACCGGCTGCACCATCCAACATGCCCACGTGCCCGGCGCCGCCAATATCCGCTTCCTCGGCGCCGACGCCAAGGACCGCCGTTGGGGCCATTTCACCATCACCGGCAACGTGCTCAGCGACGTCGAATGGAACATCGAGCTGAAGAAAGCCCGGGGCGTGACCATCGTCGGCAACACCTTCTGGATGGGCTTCGCCGGCGACCTGTTGGCCGAGGATTGCTCGAACCTCGTGATCGGGGCCAACAACTTCGACCGCAACCCAGCCTACGCCTACGGCCGCAGCCTCGAAGCCAAGGGCGGCGTGACCCTCCGCGATTGCCGCGACTGCTCGCTCACCGGCCTGCATCTCAACGGCGTCCACGGCACGGAGGCCGGCCTGATCTTGCGGAATTGCAGCCGCTGCCTCGTCGCCCAGTGCGCGATTCTCGATTGCGAAGGCGCGGGCATCCTGCTGGACAACGTGACCCGAAGCCGGTTGTTCGGCTGCCTGATCCGCAACGACCTGGCCGATGCCAGCCAATGGACCGCGATCCGAATCCTTGGCGGCGCGGAAAACTCGATCGAAGCGGAACCCCAGCGTTAGGCGTCGCACGCTGAGAGCCTATCCTACAACCTCCCCTCTCCCGCTTGCGGGAGAGGGGCTGGGGGTGAGGGCGGCTGAAATCGTAACGAGTCTTTCAGGCCGCTCCTGATGCGCGTTTGCCCTTGCCTCGCCCCGTTCCCGGAGGGAGAAGGAACTTTCGGGATAGGCTCTAAGCCGCTGGATTCGCTGCTCCAAGCGCAACGGCCCGAGTTGAATCGGGCCTCGCGCGCCGGGGCAACGCCTTGGCGAGGCTCAGGCTTCTTCCACAAAGCGGAATCTCAGTGCTCGGGCCAGTTCCTGGACCGGCTCGCGGAGGTCGCCGTAGAAGGTGACGCGGTGCCAGCCGTAGAGGTCCCAGTAGGTGAACAGCTTCTCGATGTCGCCCACCACCTCGGCCGCCAGCTTCGTGCGGCACGCCCGGTCGATCACCACGTTGTCCACCGCCTTGGCCCGATGGCAGAGGATCTCGCGGCGGGCGGGATGGATTTCCAGCGTGGTGGTCATGAAGCCCGACGGCAGGAACGAACGGACCGCGGCCCCCTTGCGGTCCTCGGCGTGGGTGAGGATCTCGAAGGGGTTTGCCGGGCCTGCCGGGCCGAACGGCTTCGTCGTGGCCACGCAGTGGGCATAGATGATCTGCCGTTTCGACGTGTCCATGACCGGATCGGAGATGTAGCCTGGCCGGCCGACCAGGTGCTTCATCGCGATCATCGTGACCGAGGACAACAGATCGGCCTCGCACGCGCCGACCAGGCCGTTGTCGAGCAGTTCGACGAAGCCCAGGCACGGGTACCCTTTCAAGTGGCCGCCATAAAACCCGCCCAGGCAGTTGATCGTGATCGCCTCGGCCCCGTGCTTGGCGAGCAACGCTTGCTGGGCGAGATAGAGCCGGGCCGATTGCTCCAGCGTGGCGTCGGCGTCGTCGAGCGTGACCTTGCAGGCGGCCTTCTTCCACCGTTCGGCGATGGATCGGGCCTTGTCGGGGTCGGCGTCGGCGGCCGCGGCGGCGAACTCCTTGAAGTCGATCTCGATGACCTCGATGCCCAGAAGCTCGCGGATCTCCTTGATAACATTTTGCATCTTCCCGCCGACCGTCAGCAGCTTGGCCTGCTTCATCGCCTTGAGGCATTGGCCCACGTCGGCGACCTGGAGGGGATCGTCCTTGCAGGGCGCGGCGTTGAGGGCGGGCGTCCGCTCCCGTCGCACCCGGTCGCAAGCGGCCACGAAGTCGGCCACCGAACCTCCCGTCTTCAAGACCTGGAAACATTTGGCCGATTCGGCCAGGTCTTCGACCTTGGTCGAGGAAACGATGGAGATATTCTTGTGGGTTCGGCGGAGTCCGGCGGTAAAGACCAGGAACCCGCCGCTGCCCGAGAAGGGAAAATCGGCGATCAGCGTCGGCTTGCCCGAAGCCGCGATCGTCTGCATCACCCGCACCCAGTTGTTCATCTGGTGCACGATGTAGCCGTCGATGCGGTCGGCCTCGCCCGCGGCGAGGAGTTTCGCGGCGTCGTCCGGGCCGTGGGCCACGGCGGGGAGGAATTCGACCTCGGGGCAGAGCTGCCGCATGGCCTTGGTCACGCGGTCGATGTCGCCGGTGAAGTCATAGCCGATATGGGGCCAGGTGGGCCGGTCCTGTTGGAGCGCGAAACAGGCGAAAACCAGCCGTACCCGCGGCCGCGGCGTCTCGCCCGCCGCCGCCAACCGGCCGCCCAAAACCGCAGTCGCCGCCGCGCCGGCACACATCCCGCACCCGGCCGCCAGGAATCGGCGGCGGCTCGAACAGCATCCACATCTCGATGACGCAAACAAATTGCCGCTCATGATCCATTCCCCCGTAGCGAGCCTTGATCGACCATCCAAACGACCACCGTACCAGCCAATGTAACCCTTGTTCTTGATTGCGACAATTGCCAGCAGGCCCCGCGGCGTCTTCAAAATCTCGCAGCCAATTCGAGCACTTGCCCTGCCCTTAGGCGTTTCGCTTCCGGCCGCCTTCCTAGACGCCGACGAGGCGGTCGATCAGCCGAGCATGAGTTTGCCCGCCGCGATCACGAGGACGAGGGCAAGCAACGAGCGGAGCGTCCGATGGCCCAGTTGCCTCCTGCCCAATTCGGAGCCGACGAGTCCACCGACGATCGCGACGACGGCCCAGTAAGGAAGCGTGGTTGGAAGAGTCACCGGCTTCGTGAGCAACCCGAGGGTGCCGGCGATGGAGTTGACGAGGATGAAGGCCGCCGACACCCCGGCCGATTCCTTCACTTGAGCCCAGCCCATGAACAGCAGGAGCGGACTGAGGAAGATTCCCCCGCCGGTGCCCGTCAGTCCCGACAGGAGGCCGATTCCCGCTCCGCACCCAAGGCCGACGGGAACGGAAATCCGCCTTCGGACCTCGACCGAGGAGCCTCGGAACAGCCGATAGGCGGCAAACAGGAGCACCAGTCCGACGGCCCTTTTGTAGATCGCCCCCGGCAGCGCCATCGCGCCGCCCAGAAACGCCAAAGGAACCGACGCCAGCGCGAATGGCCAGAAGACCCGCCAAACGAAGCAGCCCGCGCGATAATACTGGAAGGTGGCTATGGCCGCGACGAGGATGTTGAGGGTCAAGGCGGCGGGCCGCATCGACTCGGGAGCGATTCCGAAGAGGGCCATCGCGGCCAGATAGCCCGACGCGCCGGCGTGGCCCACCGACGAATACAAGACCGCCGCGGCGAAAATGCAGGGAACTAGCGCGACGTCGGCCATTTCACCGCGATTCGCTTGCCGGGCGGCAGTAGGCCAAGGTCAAGAGGGCGTAGCCGGTGACGAGGCTGGGGTCGCCCTCGAGCCATCGGGGATTGTCGTTGATCCAGGAGCCGTCGGGCCGCTGGCGTCGGAGGATCTCGGCCGCCAGTTCCTCGCGCCAGGCGTGCTTCACGCCCCGAGCGTCCTCGATCACGTCGAGTTTCATCGCGTCGAGGGCCTTGGCGAAGGTGTGGTAGTAATAGTACAGCCCGGCGTTGCCCATCTCCGGATTCGTCTCGACCGTGTAATGCTTGCGGATCCAATCGAAGGCGGCTTTGACGCGGGGGTCGTCGGGCCCGACGCCGGCATGGATCATGCTCTTCAGTCCGGCGTAGGTCATCGAGCCGTAGCTCCGCAGCCCGCCCTCCGGCGTCTTGTCGGCCATGCTCACGCCGCCCGAGGCGGGAGTATAGTAAAAACCGCCGTCGGGGTTCTTGGCCGCGAAACCGGTCGTGTTGTGCTCGCTTTCGAAGTTCTGGCACCGCGAGACGAAGACGAGGGCTTTCTGGATGGCCTCGTCCTCCGGTCCGTTGCCAAGGGCGCGGAGGGCCTCGATGAAGAACTGGGTGTTGGACAGATCAGGCCGTTGGTGCTTGCCGTAGCCGGCGCCGCCGTAGTTGAAATCGGTCCGCTCGGCAGGTTGCCCGGTCCCCCATTGCTGCCCCTTGACGAAGGCCTCGGCTTCCTTCAGGAGTTTAGTGTATCGGCCGTCCTTGTTGGCGGCGGAAAAACACATGATGGCCAGGCACGTTTCGTAATTGGCGTACAGGGCGCCCGGCTGATAGATCCCGCCGTCCTGATGTCTTAGCCCTTCCAAATACTTCAGGCCCTTGGCCACGAGCGGATCGTCGAGGCCGACGTCGTGGCGCAATAGCGCGGTGACGATGATGGCGGTTGGACCAGGCCCGACCGAACCGGAAAACGACCCGTCAGGGGCCTGCGCCTTGACGCGCAAAAAGGTGATGGCCCGATCCACCGCCGCGCGAAAGGCCTTGGGATCCACGCCGGGCCTGACGCCTTCGGCCGGGGCGGCCAGGATCGCCGCGGTTCCCACGAGGAACATTCCCGTCCAACCCGCGAAGACCATCCAGCCAAGCCTTTTCAAGGTTCCCCTTCCTTCCTTTTTGCGCGAGGGAATTGGCGAGCGTGTCGGGCTGGCGGGGCCGCCGCCTAACTCAAGACCGCCAGGATGTCCCGCTCGCTCAAGATCAGCAATTCCTGTCCTTCCACCACGACGCTGGTCCCGGCGTACCGCTGGAAAAGGATCCGATCTCCCTCGCACACCTGGGGTTGGGCCCTCTGCCCATTGGCCAGGCGATGCCCGTCGCCGACCGACAAAACGCGCCCCTGTTGAGGCTTTGGCTGGGCGTTGTCGGGCAAGAGAATTCCCCCGGCCGTGCGATCGTCGGCCTCCTGGGGTTTGACCGCGACCTTCTCGTCCAAAGGCACTAACTTCATGACGTGAACGACTCCCGATCCCGCCCCGTGGCACGCAAGCTTCGGCTCGCCGTGGCGGCACGGCCTTGATTGTCGCGCGCGTCGAGATTCCCGACAAGGGACCCGGCATTCCCCCTTTCGGCTCCCATCAAGCCGCGCCAGCGACGGCTGCCTGTCGGGGGGCCTGGGAGGGCGCTATACTACAAAGCCCAGGGATTGTGAAAATGTTCACGAAGATATCACGCGGCAAAGGCGTTAAGTTGTTGTAACGTCACGTGTTGTGAGCGGCACAAGGCCGTAATGATTTCTCGGCCTTGGGTGGTCACATGGTATCGCCCGATGCGAAGGCCCGTTGACGGGCCTTCTCCGCCGTAGGCGGTCTGGAGGCCCGGCGTTTGACGCCGGGTAACGGTTTCGATCACGCGCTGA
>Ga0209101_1000748_pt1 | contig 26044 bp, 21 predicted proteins | sample ConPoolayeCmetaG_FD_185481 | JGI IMG/M metagenome (GOLD analysis project Ga0209101, IMG submission 185481) | Hot spring microbial mat communities from California, USA to study Microbial Dark Matter (Phase II) - Cone Pool mat layer C metaG... ...
CGCCCACCCCCCAGGTCGAGGAGCCGCTCTACCTGGCGATCATCTGGCATCAGCATCAGCCGCTCTACTACAAGGACCCACAGACCGGCATCTATGAGAAGCCCTGGGTGCGCGTCCATGCCACCAAGGACTATTACGATATGGCGGCCATGCTGAAGCAGTACCCTAACGTACACGTGACCTTTAACCTCACCCCCAGCCTCATCCGTCAGCTCGATGATTTCGTGGCCGGGGCCAAGGACCGCTACTGGGTCGCCACGGAGACGCCGGCCGGGCAGCTCACCCCGGCCGATAAACGCTTCCTCCTGCGCCGCTTTTTCGACGTGAACCCCCAGATCATCAACCGGTTCCCCCGCTACATGGCCCTGCGGGATAAGCGTAGCACCGCCGATATGAGCGATGAAGGATTAGACGCCGTGGCTGACCGCTGGACTGTCGCTGACTGGCGTGACCTTCAGGTGCTCTTTAACCTGGCCTGGATGGACCCGGACTTTTTGGCTGCCGAACCGCTCAAAACCCTGGTCGAGAAAGGGCAGGGCTTTACCGAAGAGGATAAGCTCTTGTTGCTGAAACGCCAGGTGGAGATCATCCAGATGGTCCTCCCTGTCCACGACGAGTTACAAAAGGCCGGCCAGATCGAGATCACCACCAGCCCCTACGCCCATCCCATCCTGCCCTTGTTGGTGAGCACGGACCTGGCCCAGCAGGCCATGCCCAAAGCCGTGCTGCCGAATCCGCCGTTCATGTACGGCCAGGATGCCGTGGCCCAGACCCAACGGGGCGTGGAGATCTACCAGGAGCACTTTGGCCTGGCCCCACGCGGGCTGTGGCCCAGTGAGGGTAGCGTGGCCCAGGACATCGTGGGACTGGTGGGCCGGGCCGGCCTGGTCTGGATGGCCTCCGACGAGGAGGTGCTGGCCCGCAGCCTGGGCCTGGAAGGCTTTACCCGCGACGGCACCGATACCGTCGTGGAGGGCGATAAGCTCTACCGGCCCTACTATGTGACCGATCCACGGTCCAGTCCGGTGGCCATCGTCTTCCGGGACCGCACCCTCTCCGACCTGGTGGGGTTTTCCTACCACAGCCTGGATGGAGCGGCCGCCGCCGACGATTTCGTGGCCCGCCTCCAGCGTATCCGCGACGCGCTGCACAAGTCCGGCGCCAAGGGGCCCCACCTGGTCACCGTGATCCTGGACGGCGAGAACGCCTGGGAGCATTACGAGAATGACGGCAAGGCTTTCCTCCACGGCCTCTATCAGCGACTCAGCAATGATCCGACCGTCAAGACCGTCACGCCGGCCGGGTTCCTGCGGCAGTACCCGGAGCAACCGACCATCGAGAACCTGTGGGCCGGCTCCTGGATCGGCGCCGATTTCGCCACCTGGATCGGCGAGGAGGAGGAGAACACGGCCTGGGACTACCTGCGTCGGACCCGAGCTTTTCTCCAGGATTACATCAACGGCCGGAAAGCGGTGGAGCCGGCCAGACTACGCCTGGCCCTGGATGCCATGTACGCTGCCGAGGGCAGCGATTGGTTCTGGTGGTACGGCGCGGACCAGTCCAGTGGCGATGATGAGGCCTTTGACTGGCAGTTCCGCCAGACCCTCAGGGACGTTTATGACCGGCTGGGGGAACCGGTCCCAGACTGGCTCTACGTGCCCATCATCCCGGCCGCGCCGCAATTGCCGGACGTGGCGATGACCGGCATCATCTCCTCCACTATAGACGGCCGCGTGGACCCGCCGGACGAATGGGCCGGGGCCGCCGTCTACAGCGACACGACCAGCGGGGTCGTGACGAGCACCCTGCGCGTTGGCTTTGACCGGGAGCATCTGCTCTTTCGCCTGGATGCCAGCCGCGACTGGGCCGATGGCGATTTCGTGGGCTTTTACCTGGGGGTGGCCGGGGCCGCCAGGGTCAACAGCTTCTCCCGCTACGGGGCGACGACCGAGCCGCGTACCCTGCTGGGGTTCGGGGCGGCCTATGAGGTGGGCTGCAAGTTCGTGCTGGGGGGCGTGAGTGGGACCCTCACCCCGGCCACCGGCGAGAACACCTGGGCCGAGTACGCGCCGCTGCCGGATGTCAAGGCCCGGGGCCGGGTGTTGGAGATCGCCGTGCCCCTCAAGAGCCTGGGCGCCTTTGACGCCGGCGACAACCTGCACCTGCGCCTGGTCATCTCCCGCGATGAACGCGACGTGGCGCTTGGCCCGCGCCGGGGGCCGGCCCGCCTCACCGTGCCGGACCTGGGCGCCATGACCGTAGTCTGGGAAGTCCAGGACCCCCAGGGCGACGATTACGGCCCCGGCTCCTACACCTATCCCACGGATGCGGTCTTTGCCGCCGGGGTGCTCGACCTGGCCGGTTTCACCGTGGGCTATGACGACGAGAACATCGTCTTCAAGTTCACCATCCACGGCCCTCTCAACAACCCGTGGGGTTCGCCCACCGGCCTGGCCTTGCAGACCTTTGATGTCTACATAGACCGGGACGGCGTGAGCGGGTCCGGCAACCAGATGCTCCTGCCGGCCCGCAACGCCCGGGTCAGGGCAGAGGAGGCCTGGGACGTGGCAGTGACCATCGAGGGCTGGCAGCCCGGCGTCTATGTGCCGGACGGCAAAGGGGGCGTGACGCTGGTCAAGGATGTCGCCCTCAAGATCGTGGCGGACCCGGGGAACCGCAAAGTCACCGTGCGCGTGCCCAAGAGCGCGGTGGGGGACAACCCGGCCCGGTGGCGTTACGTCGTGCTCCTGTGCTCCCAGGACGGCTATGGCCCGAACCGCATCCGCGACGTGCTGCCAAAAGCCGAGCAGTGGCGCGTGGGCGGCGCACCGGCGGGCAGCACCACCCATCCCCGCATCATGGACCTCCTCTGGCCGGCCGGCGCGACCCCAGACCAGAAAGCCATCCTGGGCACGTATACACCCACAGACGAGAAGGACCCGGCCCGCTGGCAGCCAGAGAACTTTTGCGTGATCCCGATGAGGGGAGTAGCGCAATAGCTCGCGCCCACGCTCCGCGTGGGCGCGCCAGAGGCCGGGCTGGCTGCCGCGCAGAGCGCGGCAGCGAGTAGGAAAAGTCCAGTTCTGGCAATGCTGATGAGAAAAAGGTGGAAGAGGTAACAGATGTCCAAACGCAAATCCAAACAGCAGAAACCACGCCCCCCAGTCCGCGCGATCCAACGCAAGCTGGACCGGGCCGAAGAGCTTCTGGCTGACGGCGAGTTGACCGAAGCGCGCAATCTGCTGGAAGACCTGGCCCGCCAGAACCCCAACCGCTTTGAGGTCCAATGGCAGCTCTTCAGCGTGTACCAGCTCATGAACGACCGGCAGTCCATGCTCGGCCCGGCGATCCGGCTGGTGGAGCTGCGCCCCAACGACCCGACCCTGCGTCTGAACCTGGCCGGCGTCTACATGATGAACGTCCTGCCGGCCCTGGCCATCCGTACCTTCCAGGAGTTCCTGGCCCGCTGGCCCCACCACGAGGAGGCCGCCGGGGTGCAGAAAACAATCGCTGGACTGCGCGAGGCCCTGGCCCAGGCGACAGCGGAAGAGGGCATTACCCTGGCCGGGAATGAGGACCGCATCCTCATGCACGAACAGATCCAGGTCTGCCTCAACACCGGCCGGCTGGACGAGGGTCGTCGCCTGATAGAGGAGCTGTTGGCGCAGTGGCCCACCTTTGCCCCGCCCCTCAACAATCTGAGCCTGAGCTACTTCCTGGAAGGCCGCATTGACGAGGCCATCGCCGCCAGCCGCCGCGTCCTGGAGAAGTGCGACCCGAACAACTATCACGCCCTCTCCAACCTGATCCACTACCTGGTCATGGCCGGCCGCATCAGTGAGGCCCGGCCCCTGGCCGGGCGGCTCAAGGCCGCGCAGTCTGACCGGGTGGATGTATGGATCAAAAAGGCCGAGGGGTTGAGCTACCTGGGCGATGACGCCGGGGTGGAAGAGGTTTTCCAGGCGGCCAGGGCAGCCGGCATGTTGGAGGAACCCTTTGCCAACCCGTACTTATTCCACCTGGCAGCGGTGGCAGCAGCGCGCCGGGGTGATGAGGGCGAGGCCCGGCGGCGCTGGCAACGTGCGCTCCGACTCTCCCCCGGCTTTGAACTGGCTCAGGAAAACCTGGCCGATCTGGCCCGCCCGGTGGGGGAACGCCACGGCGTCTGGCCCTTCTCCCTGGCCCAGTGGCTGCCGCGATGCGATCTGGAAGACATGGTGAAGACCATAGAACCAGTCTTCAAAAGGCGTTCGGATGAGGCGGCAATAGACCGGGCCATGCGCCAGTTCCTGGACAGGCATCCCGGTTTCGAGAACCTGATCCCCTTGCTCCTGGCCCGTGGCGACCCACAGGGCCGTGAGTTCGCTTTCAGGATCGCCCAGATACTCAAAACCCCCACCTCGTTGTCCGCCCTCCACGACTTTGCCCTGAGCCAGAATGGGCCGGATCAGATGCGCATGGAGGCCGCCCAGGCGGCGGCCGAAGCCGGCCTCCTGCCCCGGGGCAAACCCATACGCATGTGGGTAAAAGGGGAGTGGCACGACGAGATCGTGCTACTCGGCTGGGCCGTCTCCTCTGAGCCGAAAGGCCGCCTGTCGGGCCGGGCGCAACGCCTGATCGATCAGGCGGTCCCGGCCATCCAGGACGGACGTCTGGACGAGGCCGAACGATTGCTGGAGCAGGCCCTGGCTCTCGCGCCCGATCACCCTTCCATCCTGCAGAACCTGGCCGCCATCTACAGCCGGCGTGGCGACAACGACCGGGCCCTGGCCCTGACTCGTGAGATCGTGGAACGTCATCCAGATTACATCATCGGGCGCTGCAACCTGGCCCTGTTTGCCGCGCAACGGGGCGACGTGGACGAGGCCCGTCGGTGGCTGGAACCGGTCCTGGACACGCCAGAGTTCCACACCTCCGAGTTCACCATCCTGTGCCGCGCCCAGATCGAGATCGCCCTGGCTGAAGGCCAGAACGAGAGCGCCCGGACCTGGATTCACCTATGGGAGCAAGTAGACCCGGATAACCCCTTCTTGGACCAGGAACGGCTGCGTGTGAAGCGGGCCGCGCTCTTACAGGGCCGCTTGAGACGATTACGCCGTCGCCGAGGACGCCGTGAATACCCCGCCAAGCTGTAGGCTGCCGGACCCCAACGCCGACTCTTCCTCTCCCCGCTTTATCGCCGACGCCATGTTAGGTAAACTGGCTCGCTGGCTGCGCATCCTGGGCTACGATACCCGCTATGACGCGCGAGCCGATGACCATGAATTGGTCCGCCTGGCCCGGGCCGAGGGCCGCATCTTGCTGACCCGCGACCGGGACCTGGCGCGCCGACGGGGCGTGGATTGCCTGTTCATTGAGGATGAGGAGGTGGAGGCTCAACTGCTCCAGGTGATGCGTGATTTGACCCTGTCTACGGCCCGCGCCTTCTCCCGGTGTGTGGTCTGCAACGAACCGCTGCAACCGGTGGACAAGGCAGAGGTCCGCAACCGTGTGCCGCCTTACGTCTACCGCACTCAGGAGCGCTTTGCCCTGTGTCACGGCTGCGCCCGGGTCTACTGGCCGGCCACTCACTGGCAGCGGATGCGCGAGCGACTCGCCACCCTGGAGTTAGGGGCAGGCCTGGCACTTGAGCATCAGGGCGACCGCCAGGAGCCTTCCCACAGGGAGGAGCCTCCCACGCGCGGGGCGCACCCCGTGGCACGAAAATCGTAGGGTGGCTTTACATAGCCGCCCGCTGGCTGGCGGCGCGTATGGAAACGCGACCCACGACTGCGCGACCGTGCTCGTGCGGGGTGTGCCACCCGCGCTGGCGGCGGGTCACAGACCCACCGCGAGCCAGGCGGCTGTGCTCGTGCGGGGTGTGCCACCCCGCGCTGGCGGCGGGTCACAGACCCACCGCCAGCAGTGGGCTATTAGAGAGCAATGACCGCTGTGTTTCTGAAGCGTGGCCGGGACAAACCGGCGCGGCAACGACACCCCTGGGTATTCAGTGGCGCCATCGCCCGCGTGGACGGCGAGCCGCAGGACGGTGACCCCGTGGATGTTCGGGCTGCCGATGGCGACTGGCTGGCCCGCGGTATCCTGAACCGCCGTTCCCAGATCGCGGTGCGTCTACTTACCTGGGACCCGGATGAGGCCGTGGACGCGAACCTGTGGCGCCATCGGCTGGCCCGGGCGGTGGACGCACGCGCCCGTCTGCCGGCCCTGGCCGGCACCAGTGCCTATCGCCTGGCCTTCAGCGAGGCCGACGGCGTGCCGGGCCTGGTAGTGGACCGTTACGCGGACTGGCTGGCCGTCCAGTTCTCCGCCCTGGCTGCCGATCGCTGGCGGGAGGCTATCGTAACGGCTCTGGTTGAGCTGATCCAGCCCCGGGGCATCGTGGCCCGTGACGACCCGGAGGCCCGGGAAAAGGAGGGGTTGCTCGCCGCCGAAGGCGTGGTGTGGGGCGAGCCGCCCCCGGCTCACGTGGAGATCGAAGAGGACGGGCTGACGTTCCTGGTGGATGTGTTGAGGGGGCAAAAGACCGGCTTTTACCTGGACCAAAGGGAGAATCGCCGGCTGGTAGAGCCGTATGGTCGGGGCGCGCAGGTGCTGGACGCTTTTGCGTATACCGGGGCCTTTGCCGTCCGGGCCTGGCGTGGCGGAGCAGTCTCTGTCACCACAGTGGAATCCTCCCCCGAGGCCCTGGCCCTGGCGGAGGAGAATCTGGCCCGTAATGGCTTTGGTGGGCGCACCGAGCATGTGGTCGGCAACGCCTTCCGTGAGCTGCGGGCGTTCCGGGCCGCCGGTCGCCGCTTTGACGTGGTGATCCTGGACCCGCCCAAGTTCGCCCGGTCGGCCGGGCATCTGGAGCAGGCCGGCCGGGGCTACAAGGACATCAACCTGCTGGCGTTGCATCTGCTGGAGCCAGGCGGCATTCTGGTCACCTTCTCTTGTTCTGGTCTGGTGGGCACAGATTTGTTCCAACAGATCGTCTGGGAGGCCGCGTTGGACGCCGGCCGCGACGTGCAGGTCATCGCCCGGTGCGCTCAGGCCCCGGATCATCCGGTGGCACTCAATTTCCCCGAATCGGCATATTTGAAAGGGCTAATCTGTCGGGTGTGGTAATTTGTATAACTGGACCCTCCCGCAGGTTAGAGTGTTGGGGCAGGCTGCAAGCCTGCCCTGCGACTTTAACCTTCCCCCAGGTTTGAAAGCAACCTGCGGGAGGGGGGATCAAATCGCGCCTGTCAGCGGCGGTCAAGGGGTTGCGCCAGATAGGTAATGGTGGCGACAGCGGCGCGGGTCACGTCGGCATAATAGTCCAGATCAAGGGCTGAGACGCGATCACTGACCTGGTGATAATGGGGGTTGAAATCATCCAGGTCCTCAATGACCAGGATAGCCGGGTAACCGTAGACGAGAAAACTACCCTGATCGCTGGCTCCTCCACCGCCAGCAAAGCGATCTGGGATCAACCTCAGGTCATAGACGCCGACCATATAGGCGAAATCCTGGGTTAACATCAGCGAGGCTGGCACCTCAGGGCTGGCATACAGGTCAATGATAGGCTGAGCGTCGGAGTTGTAGGCGATCATATCCAGGTTGATCACGCCCCGGATGTCTTCGCCTTTGGTGGCGCACGCGGCGGCATAGGCGGCGCTGCCCTGCAAACCCTGCTCCTCACCGGTGAACAGGACAAAGCGGATGGTGTAGGCAAAGTCGCGGTGCGCCAGCAGGCGAGCGGCCGTCAGCACGGCCACCGAGCCGGAGGCATTGTCATCGGCGCCGGGCGCGCGCAAACCCAGGGGCCGATCGTCCAGGTGGGCGGTGAGCAGGTAGATGCGTGAGGGGTCCACCAGGCCGGGTTTCTCGGCCACCACGTTGCGCGCGGCGACCGGCTTTTGGCTATAGACAAGAGCGCGATCGGCAAAGCTCGCATCGCCGGTCAGGGTGTAATCTTGATAGGTGACGGCCAGGCCATAACTGGCGAATTGCTCGTAGGCGTATTGGGTCGCCATGGCGCTGGCCTCCGCGTTGCCTGTGCGGCGGGTCTTGATGGTGTAGGGAGCGCCGGCCACCATGACCGGCCGCTCGCCGGTCAGCCCGTTCAGCTCGTACTCCAGCGTGGGCGTGGTGATCTGGGAGATGATGAGGGCGATGGCCGGATCATAGACGGCGTAGGGTGTGGTGGGGGGCTGGTTGGCCGGGGCTGAGATGGCAAAGCTGCCACCCAACAACAGCAGGAGGACCAGCAGGGCCGGCCAGAGTGCCCATCCTACTTTGTGGGACATTCAAACGTCTCTCGGATCCGATGCAGGTAGTCCAGATAGCCCGGCTCGTTGGTGGAGACGACGATGGTCCACAGCCAATCCGAGCCGGGACATTGAAATACCAGCCACTCGATGGGGCCATCGCCCAGGGCACCGGACGACCTCCAGGTTAGTCTCCATTGGCCGGTGACACGCCAGGCTGACCGGCCCTGGAACGTGGTCTGCTCCGCGCTCAGGTTCGTATTGGGCATATCTGGATCGTGATACATGGGTGGAGACAATCGCTGCGTGAACTCGATGGCGGCCGCCTCATCGGCCGGGAAATCGGCGTGCTGCCAGTGCACATCTACCTCGGCCAGGATGTTGCTTCCGCCGATGCAGTGGTATTCCAGGATCACGAATCCGCTGCCGTTCTCGTACACGTGGTCCCGAAACTCGTGGACCTTGTTGCGGCACTCCAGGTCAGGGATGTCAATCCAGAAACCGTACAGGTCCCGATACTTTTCGCTCAGGGAGGGCAATCCCTTGAAGGTGCGCTCCGCGTGAGCCTGCTTGCCATCGCCCCAAGTGGCCTGGGCGATCACGCGCCATTGGCCCCCGGCCCCGCGCAGCGGCAGGGTCACGTAATCGGCCAGGTAGCGGCCCTGGCCCTGATCCGCACAGGGGATGGTGGTGAAGGCGCGACCGTCCGGCGCGCGCAGCTCGGCGTGAACCGTGGCCCCATCCACCGGCTGGCCGTCGTTGTCTGCCAGCGTGACGGTCACGCGCAACGAACTGCCACCGGCCAGTTCGGTGGTCTCCAGGGGAAAGACCACGGTCAGCGTACCGTTGTCGGGCCCCGGCTGGCAGGCTGGGAGTAATATCAGACCGCACCAGAGCAACAAGAGCCAGCGCATCTTCATCTTGCGGCGATACCTTTTGAATAGCATTTCGGAATCGAGCCTTTCGGGCGGGATCCGGCGGCTTATGCTAGCGTGGTCGCCAGGCCGGGGCAACGTCTTCGGCCTTGTCCCGGGTCACTGGCCGGGCGCCCGTGCCGTCCCTGTACATCACCCAGATGTCCCGGTTCCGCCCTTCCGTGTGGGTGAAGGCGATGGTGGTGCCGTCAGGGGACCAGGCCGGCTCCGTATTGACGCCTACCGTCGTCAGTGGCGTGGTCTGGGGCAGTTCCTTGAAGCCCTCTGGCGGTGGAGCTGGGACCGCGTGGATCTGGTGGTCCACATGGTTGGCGAACAGGATCGTGGTGCCATCCGGGGACCAGGCCGGGTCCCAGTGGTAGGCCGTCCCTTGCGTGAGGCGAACGGGGTTGCTACCGTCGGCGTTCAGCACCACGATGCCATAATCGCTATCGCTGAACTGCACGCCCACGGCGATACGTGCGCCATCTGGGGACCAGCAGGGCATATAATACCGCTGGTCGTCGCGCAGGACCCGGTGGTCCTTGCCCTCCACGTCACAGGCCATGAGCACAAAGTCAGCGCAGTAGAGGATGGTCTTGCCGTCAGGAGACCAGGCCGGGTCCCGGTCCACGACCGGCGGCGTGAAGGTGATGCGCACGTGTTCGCGCCAGGGATTATCCACCTCCATGATCAGCAGGTCTTCCGGGATCGCCATGTAGAGGGCCCGGGTCTGCACGTAATAGATGAGGCGCGTGCCGTCTGGGGACCAGGCCGGTCCCAAACGCTCACCCTGCCCCCCGTCAGTGAGCTGGCGCAGGCCGGTGCCATCGCTGTTGACGAGCCAGATCTCATAGTGCCCATCCCGGTTGGAGTTAAAGGCCAACTGGCCCTGATACAGCGGTGGGGAGGTGGGGGTGGGGGTAGCCGGTGCTCCGCCGAGGATGCAACCGTTGGCCAGGACCACCAGCCCGGCCAGCGTGATCAATACAAGCCAACGGGTCATTGTCATCTCCTTCGGAGGGGGTTTGGCGGCGGGTGGCGAAGCCGCCCGCCGCCAAACCCCGCTTCCCAATTTCCCCAGAAAATTGAACCATCCCCACGAGGGCTGCGGAAATTAACACCAGCCCAAGTGGCGAAAGGTTCATCTTGGCGAGCGGGGGCTGCATCCGGCCAGGCTAACGCCAGCGGCGCACGGCCCAGGTGACGCCGTACAGGACCAACCCGGCCACGGTGAGGATAGTAATGGCTGTGCCGGCCACGCGCGGGGCAGTATCCTCGAATTGCAGCGTGACCACGTGCTCGCCTGGGGGCACCGACACGGTCATCAGGGCCAGGTCGCCGGTGAGTTCGATGGGCACACGCTCGCCGTCTATGTAGGCCGTCCAGCCGGGGTAGTAGAAGGTGAGGAACATGATCGGCCCGCCGGTCGCAGAGGTGATGCGCACCTCGTCCACCACGCTGGTATGGCGCAAGACTTCCACCTGGGCATCCGCCGGCAGTGAGGTATAGGCCAGCCTGGTGTGGATGGGTTGATCCTGGATGTACAGATCCGCCAGCGGCCCCCAGGTAGGTTTCTCCCGGACCCAGGCGGTCAGGCCCACCATCTCGCCGCTGGATTGCTGGAAGCGCATGAGGCCGGCCAGGCTAACCGGCCCTTCCGGCGGCCCGGTGAAGGGCGGATTCAGGTAAGCGTAACTGCCCAGGATGACCAGGGCCAGCAATGGCGTCACCAGCCAGGCTCCCTGGCCCGCCCGCTCTTCCGGCCCGGCGTGTCCCCGGTCATCAGCCCAGAGCACGGCCCCACTGAGCAACGTCAGGCTCAGGGTCGTGATGGACAGCAACCGGAAAGGAAACTGGATCAGCGAGGCCAGGCGCAGGGTCTCCCACACCGGCAGGGAAATGGGCAGCATCAGCGCGGTGGCCAACAGGGCCAGGAGGAAGAAGAAGATGAGCGTGGCCTGGGGGGTGGTTGTGGGCTGGTCTGGACGACGGTGAAGGAGGGGGATGAGGGCCAGCATCGCCAGCAAAAAGGGCACCAGGCCAAGCTGGAACGATACGGTATCGCCGGGGCCGGCCACGCTGATCCCGTAACCCCAGGCCGGCGAGAGCAACTGGTGCAGGTAGATAAAGTGGTTGCGAAAGTCATAGGCCGCCGGGCCGGTCCACTGGTCCACCCGCACCGCGTTATACTCCAGGACCATAGGCAGCCAGAAGATGGCACTCAAACCCATCGCCAGGGCCACAGACAGGGCCACAGAGGCGATCTCACGGAGGGGCAGTGCAGAGAGGAGAGAATGGAGAATGGAGGGTGGAGGATGGAGGGGCCGATCTTCCCTTTTCCATTCTCCACGCGAAGCGTCCATCTTCCGTTTAGTCCAGCCGACCCAACCCAACAGGAAAGCCAGATAGATGACGAAAAACGGCGCAAAGAGCAGCAGCATGGCGCTGTGGGTCAGCACCAGCCCGGCCAGGGCCAGACCGCCACCGATGATCCGACCGGCCGTGGGCCGTTCGACCAGCGCATAGAACACCCAGAGCACCAGGGGCAGCCAGACAAAGCAGAACGCCTCGGCAAAGGCGGCGCGCACGTAGACGTCCACCAGCCGGTAGGGGATGTAGACGTAGGCCACGGCGGCCACCACCGCGCCGGGCCGCCCGAGCAGCCGCCGGGCCAGGCCATACATCGCCAGGCCCGACAGGACAAAGCCCAGGCCCCAGATGACCTTAACCGCCAGCACGAAATCGCGGACCAGCAGGTAGACGCCTTCGGCCAGGTAAAACGCCAACGGGGAATAGATGTTAAAGATGGGATAGCCGTAGCCGAAGGAGAAATCCGGCGACCAGCGCGGGTAGAGGATGCCTTCCTGGATGGAACGGTCGAACTCGACCAGAAAGTAGACGCTGTGCCGGGCGTCGTTCGCCGTCCAGAAATAGCCTGGTTGCGTCAACGGAGCCACGGCCAGGATCGCCAGCAATGCCACCAGGAGCCAGTTATAGTCCCACTGCGCGATCCGTCTCATGATTCAAGCCGCAGGTTGCAGGTTGCAGGTTGCAGGTTGCAGGTCGCAGGTTGCAGGTCGCAGGTTGCAGGTCGCAGGTCGCAGGTCGCAAGAGGCAAGGAGCAAGAAGCGGGGGCAAGGCGCGCGGCGAGGTGTCCTGCATCTTGCATCGTGCATCATGTGTCGTTAGATTTGCAGCAACGTATCTTTTAAAATCTTGTAGTTTTCGAGGGCTGCGCCGGTGCCTCGCACCACGCAGGTGATGGGGTCCTCCGCCAGATGGCAGGGCACGCCGGTCTCGCGGGTGAGCAGGCGATCCATGTTCCGCAGCAAGGCCCCGCCGCCGGTCATCACCATGCCCTGGTCAATGACATCGGACGACAGTTCCGGCGGGGTCCGTTCCAGCACGCCTTTCACGGCAGACACGATGGCATCCAAAGGCTCAGCGATGGCCTCCGTGATCTCGCTGGAGGTGACCGGGATAGTGCGCGGCAGGCCGGCCACCTGGTCCCGGCCGCGTACCTCCATAGTCAATTCCTCCTCCAGGGGCAACGCGCTGCCGATCTCGATCTTGATCTCCTCGGCGGTGCGGTCACCCACCAGGAGGTTGTATTTGCGCCGGATATAGGCAGCGATGGCCTCGTCAATCTTGTTGCCGCCCACACGCACACTCTGGCTGATCACGATGTCGTTCAGGGAGATGATGGCCGCCTCGGTGGTGCCGCCGCCGATGTCCACGATCATGTTGCCGCGTGGGGTGCCGATGGGCAGTTCCGCCCCGATGGCCGCGGCCAGGGGTTCCGGGATCAGATAGGCGGTCTTGGCCCCGGCCTGGAGCGCCGCGTCGTGGACGGCGCGCATCTCCACCGTGGTGACGCCGGCCGGCACGCCGATCATCACTGTGGGTTTGAACAGGCGAAACCGCCCGGCCACCTTGCCGATGAAATAGCGCAACATGGCCTCCGTGACCAGGTAATCGGCGATGACGCCGTCTTTCAGGGGCCGTTGCACCTCGATGCTGCCCGGCGTGCGGCCTAACATCATGCGTGCCTCTTCGCCCACGGCCACCACGCGGTTGGTGACCGTGGAGATGGCGACCACGGTAGGCTCGCGCACCACGATACCTTTGCCTTTGACCCAGACCATCGAGTTCGCGGTCCCCAGGTCAATCCCCAATTGCTTGCCGAACATGAATCCTCCCGCCTGTCTCGACTTTAGCCTGATGATTGTACTCGATTCACCAGGTCCTGTCAAGGCGAACAAAACCCGTTTCCGTGAGGAAACGGGTTCGTTCAGCTTGTGCACGTTAGCCTGTCAGACCACGGCCGCGTCCACTGGCCTGTAGGCCGCCGAGAGGATATGGGAAGCTGTATCCAGCCGTCTAACCCTGGCTCCCAGGGTATGCAGCTTTTCATCCAACCGCTCAAAGCCCCGATCCAGGTGCTCTAACCCCTCGATGTGGGTGATGCCCCCGGCGCAGAGGGCCGCCAGGACCAGGGTGCAGCCGGCGCGCAGGTCCGGCATCGTCACGTGCGCGCCGTGCAATGGCGTGGGGCCACGCACGATGGCGCTGTGATTATAACCCTGATCTTTAAACCGACAGGGCAACAAGCCCAGGCAGGCGGTACTTACCTGGATGTCTGCGCCCATCTTGTTCAGTTCGGCCGTGTAGCCCAGCCGGTCCTCGTAGACCGTCTCATGGATCGTGCCGACGCCTTGTGCTTGCGTCAGCAGGGCCACCAACGGCGATTGCCAGTCGGTCATGAAGCCGGGGTGCGTATCCGTCTCCACCGAGATCATGCGGTACGGCGGCCGATTGTCGCAGAGACGCAGGCCATCGTCCAGGATCTCGTAGTGGATGCCCATGCGCTCCAGGGTGTTCAGAAAAGTCGTCACGTCGGCCGGGCGTGCGCCGGCCAGGGTCACATCGCCGCCGGTGATGGCGGCCGCCACGGCCAGGGCCACCACCTCGTTGCGGTCCGGGATCGTATGCCAGGTCACACCGTGCAGTCGCTTGACGCCGTGGACCACAAAGGTACGTGGGGGGTGGTACTCGATGGCGGCCCCCATCTGGCGCAGCATATCTACCAGGCTCAGTACCTCCGGCTCGCAGGCGGCGTTCTCGATGACGGTCGTCCCCTCGGCCAGGGTGGCGGTCATCACCAGGTTCTCGGTGGTCATCACGCTGGGGTAGGGCAGGGTGATGAGCGCGCCGTGCAACCGTCTGGCGCGGGCGTGATAGACGCCGAGGCCGCACTCGTAGTCGATCTCGGCGCCCAGGGCCATCAGACCATCCACGTGAAAGTTCACCGGCCGGCGGCCGATGCGGCAACCGCCCAGTTGCGGCACGTGGGCTTCGCCGAAGCGGTGCAATAGCGGCCCCATGGCCATGATCCCCAGGCGATTGCTCTGCCCCAGCTCCATGGGGATCGCGTTGGTGTGCAGATGGCCGGCATCCACACGCACACGACCGGCCCCCAGGTGCTCCAGGCGCACGCCCAGGGCCGCCACGATCTGCTCGGTGAAGGCCAGGTCCTGGATGGCCGGGACGTTCTCCAGCACACAGGGTTCGTCGGTCAGGAGCGAGGCCAGGAGCATCTTGGTGGCGGCGTTCTTGGCCCCGGAAATAGGGACCACGCCGTGCAGGCGGTGGCCCCCTTCGACTTCTAGGATTTCAGCCATTATTTCCTCGATGGAACGTGCTGCATCAGGTGCCAAACGTCATTCGTCATTCGTCATTCGTCATGGGTGACGTTTTGACGTTTCACGTTTTACGTCATTATACCACGTTTCCTCCCGCGTTGCTGTACGTTTCCCTCTTCCTGTGCCCACGACTATTCGACGGCTACCCTACGGGTCACTCACGTTCGGCCGGCGGCCGGGCCTGGCGACTGCGCCGCCGCTCGGCCACCTTCAGGCGGACCAATGAGCGGCGCAGGGCGGCCTCGGCGCGGACAAAGTCCACCTCGCTGAGCTTCTGCCGCATCAACTGCTCGGCGCGGCGGCGGGCCTCCTCGGCCCGGGCCACGTCAATCTCCTCGGCCCGCTCCGCGCTGTCGGCCAGGATCACCACTTTGGTCGGGGTCACGTCCATGAACCCGCCGCCGATGGCCATGAGGATCTCCTCGCCGCCCTTTTTCAACCGCAACACGCCCACCTGGAGGGCGGTGAGCAGCGGCGCGTGGCGAGGCAGGATGCCCAGCTCCCCGTCAATGCCGGGGGCGATGACCATCTCCACCTCGTCGGAGAAGACGGTGCGCTCGGCGGTGACGATGTCTACGTGAATGGTGGACATGGCGGTTCCTTTATAACTCCGCCGGGCCGGCGCTCATCTGCCCGGCCTGGGCCACGGCCTCGTCAATGGTGCCCACCATGCGGAAGGCCTGCTCCGGCAGCGCGTCGTGCTTGCCGTCCAGGATCTCGCGAAAGCCGCGCACCGTCTCCTGAACCGGCACGTACTTGCCCGGCAGGTTGGTGAACATCTCGGTGACGAAGAACGGCTGGGTGAGGAACCACTGGATGCGGCGGGCGCGGGCCACGGTGAGCTTGTCTTGCTCGCTCAGCTCGTCAATGCCCAGGATGGCGATGATGTCTTGCAGGTCCTTGTAGCGCTGAAGCACGGCCTGGACGCCGCGCGCCACGTCATAATGCTCCTGGCCCACCACGCGCGGGTCCAGGATGCGCGAGGTGGAGGACAGGGGGTCCACGGCCGGGTAACGCCCCTGCTCGACGATGGCCCGGTCCAGGGCCACCACCGCATCCAGGTGGGCGAACGTGGTCGCCACGGCCGGATCCGTGTAGTCGTCGGCCGGCACGTAGATGGCCTGCATACTGGTGATGGAACCGCGTTTGGTGGACGAGATGCGCTCCTGCAGCTCGCCCATCTCGGTACCCAGGGTAGGTTGGTAGCCCACGGCCGAGGGCATCCGCCCCAGCAGGGCCGAGACCTCCATGCCGGCCAGGGCGAAGCGGAAGATGTTGTCAATGAAGAGCAGGATGTCGCGGCCTTCCTCGTCCCGGAAGTACTCGGCCATGGTCAGGGCGCTGAGGCCCACACGCTGGCGCGCGCCCGGTGGCTCGTTCATCTGCCCAAAGACCAGCACGGCCTTGTCGAGCACGCCGCTCGCTTTCATATCCAGCCAGATGTCGTTGCCCTCGCGGGAGCGCTCGCCCACGCCAGCAAAGACGGAGTACCCGCCGTGCTGGGTGGCGATGGTGTAGATCAACTCCTGGATGATGACGGTCTTGCCCACGCCGGCCCCGCCAAAGACGCCGATCTTGCCGCCTTTGGTGAACGGGCAGATCAGGTCAAAGACCTTGATGCCGGTCTCGAACATCTGGGGGGTGGCCTCTTGCTCCTCGAACGGCGGCGGCTCGCGGTGGATGGGCCAATAAGCGGCGGCCTCCACTGGCCCCCGGTCGTCCAGCGGCCGGCCCAGGAGGTTAAAGATGCGCCCCAACGTGGCCCGGCCCACCGGCACCCGGATGGGCTGGCCCGTGGCGAGGGCCTTCATGCCTCGTTTGAGGCCGTCAGTGGAGTCCATGGCCACGCAGCGCACCCAGTTATTTCCCAGGTGTTGCTGCACCTCCACCACCAGGCTCTCCTGACCGTCGCGGGGGATCTCCACCGCGTCGTAGATCTTGGGCAGCGTCTCGGCCGGGAACTCCACGTCCACTACCGGACCGATGACCTGTACAACTTGACCGATAACACCTTCAGACACGCAAGTCCTCCTCACTGTTAGTTCTACCTGGAAACCTCTAGACCATCTTACGGGGCCGGGTAGCTTTTGGGCGTGGCGGTGGGGGTCGGCGGCGCGGCGCCCGCTGGGGGTGCGGGATATACGCCGGGTGTGGGCGTGGCAGCCATGGGGAGGGCGCCTTGCACGCCGCCGGAGCCCTTCAGGGCCAATGGCAGGTAGGCACGTCCTACAATGGGCCTGACCTGGACGACGAACGTGTCCTGGGCAGTGCTGATCCCGTCGCTGACCTGGATGGTCACGTTGCACGAACCGGTCCACCCGGCCTGGGGGTCAAGGTCTACGTAACGGCCGTCCAGGCGCGGCCCGCACGGCCCCCCTGCGCCCCCGACGATCTGCCAGGTCAACTGCGCGTCCGGGGTCTCGGGGTCTGCGGAGCAGGCCCACAGGTCAATGGCGTTGTCCCGGGTGTGGCCCTGGAGCACCACCACCGGGGTATTGGGTAGATCAATAGTGGGCGCCGTGTTATAGTTGATCGTGTTCTGGTAGAGAGCCAGGACGGCGTAGTGTCTTTCATACCCGGCGGCTTTCCAGTTGTTCCAGAACTCCCGGAAGTTCTGCTCGTGCGGCGGGTTGCGTAGCATGTTCCAGATCGGCCGGAAGCCGAACGAGGCTTGATCCAGGCCGTCATTCGTGCTGTCAAACAGATCATACAGCGCGGCGGCCACCCGCCCCTCGCACTCGTCGCCCTGGGCCCAAGGTGGTCCCCAAGTTGATGTAGCCGTCTCAAGGTTTCCGATGGATCCTCCCGGCCAGTCGAGCTCAGGGTCACCATTCACGGTCACAGCCAGCAAGTCCGCCCAGCCTTCCGTCCAGGCACACGTGTCGCCGGTCCGTTCATAAATATAGTGATTTCTGCAGGTATTGAACCATTCTGTGATATCTGCCCAGAACCAACTGCCGTAGGCATTATACATGTACCCATGCCCCAGTTCATGGATCACGACGTCCGAATAAACCTGATGGGGGTCCATGATCAAGATGCCCTCAACCGGCGGGCCGTACCAGTAACAGGTTTGTTGAGGGACAGGGGGGATGCCTGTGCCCTGCGGTTGCCACTTCACCGATGCTGGGCCGGGGTCGGTGCCGGTTTGGTTCCAGATGTACTCCCAGGCCCGCCGCAAGTCCTGGAAGAGCCATATCGCCCCTTTCCCGGCGTTATCGAAAGGGATCTCGAGTGGGCCGACGTCAACGATCCCATCCTGCCCGGCCACGTTCCAGTAGGTGGCGGTCCGCCACCCGTGCGTCGCCCCTGAATAATCGGTCACGCGCCGCCGGGCCTGGCCGCTGTCGTAGACGTCCGTCTCGAAGGTGACGTAGAGGTCCAGGCGCGAATCGGGGTCGGAGTCGTCGTCGTCCCAGTTCCGCAGGGGCCCGAATTGCCAGAACCCATTGGCGTCGGTCGTTGTCTCACCCAACAGATCGTCCGCGTCGCTCGAGTCGGCGTCGTAGAGATGGACACGGGTATAACGGGCCGGCACCAGGAGGCCGTTGCGGTCGTAATAGTGGAGAGAACCCTGGATCGTGACAGGGACGTATTTCCAAACACGGATGTCATCCACCCAGGGGCCAGGGCGGGTGATGCTACTGTCGCTATGGAAGCGCCAGGCCACCCATACGGAATCGTCACCCACGTAGTCGTTATAATAAACGCACTGATATGTCCATGAAGTAGCCGACGTGTTCCAGCTGGCCAATTCCCGGAACGCGACGCCGTCGGGGGAGACCTCGAAGGCCAGGTAATCATATCCTGGTTCGGTCCTCCGCCACAGCCAAAAGCTGGTGCGGGCCAGGACGGCGTCGCGCAGGTCAAAAGGGCCATAGATCATCCGGGTGTCCATGTTGTTGGGGTAGTAATACTCGGGGCCGTAGGGTCTTTGGGGGTAGATCGCATGGCGACCACCGGCGGCCGGCCAGGCCGCCCAACTGCCCTCGTGGGCGCGATAGTCATTATCGGTCCAGTAGCGTTCGAAGCCGTCGTTGCTCAAGTCCTGCACCTGCCAGCCCGAGCCGGGCCAGGGATTCCCCTCGAAGCCATCCGCAAAGACTGTGATCCAGCCAGTCTGACTGGTCCGGGGCTGGCTCGAAGAGGCCAGCACCCAGCGGCCGCCGCTGATCACGCGCCCAGTAGTCGGATCATAGGCCCCGGCGATGACTGCGAACTCGCCCGTTGTGGTGAACCGCAGCGTGGTAGAGACGACAGTGGGCACACCGGGTTCGACCGTGACCTCCCATTCCCGCTGTCCCTCCACCTGCACGGCCGGGTCAGGTCGGCAGAGGGCCAGCTTCAGGCGCACGGCGGTGGTTTCTGTCTTCAACTCCACGCCGAGGGTGATCGGCACCGGGGTGTTCGGCGGCACGGTCTCTGGGATGTTCACGCCGGCCTTGGCGCCCGACCAGGGAGTGAGTTTCTGCCGGCCCGGCGGCCAGCCGCAACGGGCCAACAGTTCCTCCGGCGGCAGTGGGGGGATGTAGATGTCGCGCGAGGTGGGCTGGGGTTCTGGCGTCGGGGCCGGCGTCACCGGGAGTGGCGTACCATAGGGTACCGCAGGTGCTGGCCCGGCTGGCAGCGTGTGCTTGGGATTTACCGTGCCCCCTGCCTGAGTGACATGCACGTATACGCTATGACTGGCATGCCCCGTGCTGGCGAATGCGCCGCCGATGACATTGTACCAGCCTTCCCGGGTAAACCGTATCGTGCTCGTCACTTGGACCGGCCGGCCCGCCTGGGTAACTACGACCCAGCGATGTTCCCCCTCTACCAAAACGATGTCGGGATGGGAGACGTCCATGCCAATCCGCAGCCCAGATTCGTCTTTCTCTGTCTCTACGGTGATGGTCACATTTACAGGCTGGTTGAAATGAACAGGCTCGGCCAATTCCACTTTAATCCAAATGCCCTGCTGATACTTGCCGCCGCCGGGGGCAAACACTGGCCCGCAGGCGGACAAGGCCAGGTTGACAACTGCCAGCAAAGCGACCCGGTTGAATACACACTTCATGAGGCGCCTCCTGGCACGCTTCTCAACTCATCTCACCACCAAACCTCCATCTAGCAGAGCAACTCAGGCCCCGAATACCGCGGTCACCGGGAGCCGCAGGCCGGGGAGCACGGTCGAAGCCACCTCGTCCCCGGGACCGTACAGCCCCATGGATCGGGCGCCGGCGGCAGAAAGCGATAGCACCTCGATAGTCTGGGCCTGGGGATCCACCAGCCAGCACTCGCGGACCCCGTAGCGGCAGTATAGTTGCAGCTTGGTGATGCGGTCGCGCCGGGCCGTGCCGGGGGACAGGATTTCGATCACCAGGTCTGGCGCGCCGGCGATGCACGCTTCCTCGACGATGACGCTGCGTTCTGCGCTGACGAATAGCACGTCGGGTTGAACCACCGTGTCCACAGCCAGCACCACGTCCAGGGGCGCGGAGAATACCTCGCCAAGATGATGTTCATCTACGAATCGTTGGAGCGCGAGCACCAGACGCCGCGAGGTGCGCTGGTGCTGCACGGAGGGGCTGGGAACCACGTATACCTCCCCGTCGTACAGCTCGTAGCGCCGGCCGTCATCGGGCCACGATACATAGTCCTGGTAGGTTGCCAGGATGGGGACCGGTTGTTGAGCCATCTGTTTACACCCGTGCTTCCTGCCGCTGCCGGCTCTGCCGCAGCGCCTCGGCCCCGCCGGCGATCTCTAGCATCTCTTTGGTGATCCCGGCCTGGCGGGCCTTGTTGTAGCTCAAGGTCAGGCTTGCCATCAACTCGCGAGCGTTGTCGGTGGCGTTGCGCATGGCTACCATGCGCGCGCTCTGCTCACTGGCGATGCTCTCCAGGATCGCCTGGTAGAACTGAAGCTCCACAAAGCGGGGCAGCACCTCGGCCAGGATCACGGCCGGGCTGGGTTCGTAGATGTATTCCCCCAACCGGCGGGCCTGGAGGCGCGGATCGAGCCAGATCGGCAGCACGCGGCGCAACGTGGGCCGCTGAACCAGGGTGTTCACAAACGCGCTGTAGCCGATCCACACCTGGTCGAACTCGCCGCTGAGAAAGTCGTCCATGGCGATCCGGGCGATGGGGGTGATGTCCAGCAGTCCAGGTTGGTCCGGGATGCGGGTGAACTCGGCCCGGATGTCATAACCGTGCCGGGCCAGGAAATCGCGCCCCTTGCGCCCCACCGCGATGATGCTCGTCGGGGTATCGGCGTGACGTTCGATGAAATAGATGGTGCGACGCAGGATGTTATTCACCAATGCGCCGCACAGACCCCGGTCCGGCGTGATGAGCACCAGCCCGATGCGCTGCACCGGTCGCTCTTGCAACAGCGGATGGATGGCCCCCCGCGCCCCGGGCTGGAGAGCCAGGTCCTGGAGCACCTCCCAGGCTTTGACCGCATACGGCCGGCTGGCCAGGGTCTGGGCCTGGGCGCGGCGCATCTTGGACGCCGCCACCATCTCCATGGCCCGGGTCACCTGGGCGATGTTCTGCACCGACTTGATACGGCGTTTGATGTCTCGTGCGCTGGCCAAAATGCCTCCCTGCGTGTCGTGATTCGCGCGAAGCGTGCGTGACACGCAACACGAACCCAAGTGTGTCTACGCGGCGAGCTTTTCATAGGAGGATACCAGTATTTGCTCTACCGGCCGAGGCAATGCGATGAGATGGAAGCGCTCTGCAGAATAGGCATAATCCTGGCCGCTCTCATCGATCACCCGAATGTAGCCGTGTGCGGCTGCTTCTTCATCTGGAATGACCGGATAGAGCTTGCCTACTTCAAGCGAAACGGGATAATCCGCGTTGCTGAGGCAAAGCGCAAAGTATTGCACGGAAGGGCCTTGTTTCTCCATCATCAACCACTCAATCCAGAAAGGGCAACTTGAGCTTGAATTCCTTTCTCCCGACGCCGTGGGCTTCATACCAATGAATTTCAGCGGTCCGTATCGCACCATCTCTCAGACGCACCGTCGCAATGCCTTTTAGTTTTCGCCACCGGCCCCGGCCATATTGCTTGCGCAAGCGTGCCAGCTCACGAATAGACCGCCCAATCGCAATGGGTTCAATGTCGGTGATCTCGCCGATGATCTCGAAATCCATAGAATGCCCATCCGCGACTGGCTTCAATACGGTTCAGTCAGCAAGCCATGCTCTCACTGCGTGACACACAACACGAATCACGTCAATACGGCACCGTCGCCTTGAACTCCTGGATGGCGTCTTTGAGCCGGGCCTCCGTCTCCTCGCTCAGGACCCCGGTGCGGGCGATCTCGTCGCCGATCTCCGGGTGGGTGGAGGCCATGAAGCGGTGGAACGCGGTCTCAAAGGCCCGCACGCGCTCCGTGGGCACGTCGTCCAGGTAGCCATTGGTCACGGCGTACAGGATCATCACCTGTTGCTCCACTGGCATGGGCTGATACTGGGGCTGCTTGAGCACCTCGGTGATGCGCTGGCCGCGGTCCAACTGGTCGCGGGTGGCCTTGTCCAGGTCCGAGCCGAACTGGGCAAAGGCGGCCAGCTCACGGTAGGCCGACATATCCAGGCGCAGCTTGCCGGCCACCTGGCGCATGGCCTTCAACTGGGCCTTGCCCCCCACCCGGCTCACCGAGAGGCCCACGTTCATGGCCGGCCGGATACCGGCATAGAACAGGTCGCTCTCCAGGTAGATCTGCCCATCGGTGATAGAGATGACGTTGGTGGGGATGTAGGCGGAGATGTCGCCGGCCTGGGTCTCGATGATGGGCAAGGCGGTCAGGCTGCCACCGCCGTGGGCCTGGTCATACTTGGCGGCGCGCTCCAGCAGGCGCGAGTGCAGGTAGAACACATCGCCGGGGTAGGCCTCGCGGCCGGGTGGCCGGCGCAGCAACAACGACACCTGCCGATAGGCCCAGGCGTGCTTGCTCAGGTCGTCGTAGACGATGAGCACGTCCTGGCCGGCGTCCATGAACTCCTCGCCCATGGCGCAGCCGGCATAGGGGGCGATGTACTGCATGGCGGCCGGCTCGCTGGCCGAGGCCACCACGATGATAGTATGATCCATCGCCCCGTGTTCCTCCAACGTCCCCACCACCTGGGCGATCTGGGCCAGCTTTTGCCCGATAGCCACGTAGATGCAGGTCACGTCACCCTTGCGCTGGTTGATGATGGTATCCACCACGATGGCCGTCTTGCCGGTCTGCCGGTCGCCGATGATCAGCTCACGCTGGCCCCGGCCGATGGCGGTCATGGCGTCAATGGCCTTGATGCCGGTCTGCAACGGTTTGTTGACTGGCTCGCGGACGGTCACGTTCGGGGCGATGCGCTCGATGGGGCGGAAGCGGGTGGCCCGAATGGGACCCTTGCCGTCCACGGGCTGGCCCAGGGCATTGACCACCCGGCCGATCAAGGCCTCACCCACCGGCACCTGGATGATGCGGCCGGTGCTGCGCACCTGCTGCCCCTCCTCGATGCCGGTGTATTCGCCCAGGATGATCACGCCCACCTGGTCGGCCTCCAGGTTGAAGGCGATGCCGTAGACGCCGGTGGGGAACTCGACCAGCTCGCTGAGCATGACGCCGGCCAGGCCCTGGATGCGGGCGATCCCGTCACCCACCTCCACCACGGTGCCCACGTCCACGGCCTGTAACGGCGCGGCGAACTCCTCGATCTGCTGGCGGAGCCGGGCAGTGATCTCGTCTGTGCGCAAGGCATATTCGCTCATCCCGGCTACCCTCCTCCCCGGAGAAGCTGATCTTGCAGGGCGTCCAGCTTCCCGGCCAGGCTGCCGTCAATGACCACGTCGCCCACCCGGATGATCAGGCCGCCCAGGATGCGGGGGTCCACGGTGAGGGCCAGGGCCAGCTCCCGGCCGAAGCGGCGGCCCAGGCTGGCTCTCAGGCGGGCCTGTTCTTCTGCCGTGAGGGGCACGGCGCTGGTGACCCGGGCGGTCGTCGCCAGAGATTCGGCCGTCCACGTCATAGCTGGCCCTCCCCGATCCGGCGGATCACCCGGTCCACGAGTTGATGCTGCTCGGCCTCGCCCAGGGTTTCCGTCAGCACCTTGCGGGCCATCGCGGCCGCCAGGTGCACGGCCTCATCCCGCAGCTCGGCCTGCACGCGCCGGCGTTCCAGGTCCAATTCTTCCCGGGCGCGCTGTTTGAGCAGGGCCACTTCCTCTTTGGCCTGGGCCAGGATCTCCTGGCGGGACTTTTCGGCCGTCTCGGTGGCCTGGGCGATGATCGCCTGGCCTTCCCGGCGGGCCTGCTCGATGCGCTCCTGGTAGGCCTGCTCCGCCTCGGCCGCACGTTGGTCCGCGATTTTAGCCTTCTCCAGGCCCTCGGCGATGCGGGCCTGGCGCTCGGCCAGCTTCCGGTTCACCGGTTTATACAAGAGCACCGAGAGCAGCAGGAACAGCAAGCCAAAGTTCACGCACTGCGAGAACAGCAGGGGTATGTTGATGCCGAGGTTCTCCAATACGTTCAAGACTGCTCCCCCTTTCCTGGCCTAGACGAACTTGATGATCAGCGCCACCACCAGGGCATAGATGGCGATGGCCTCGGCGAAGACGATGCCCAGGATCATGTTGGTCTGAATGGACCCGGCAGCCTCCGGGTTGCGGCCGATGGCGTTCATGGCGCCCATGGCCAGCAGCCCGATGCCGATGCCCGGCCCCAGGGCACCCAGCCCGATAGCCAGTCCGGCCGCCAGCGATGTGATGTCCAATGCCTGTACGTCCATATTGTTTGGTCCTCCTCGATGGAAATTAGAAATGAGAAGTTGGAGAGTTAGTGGTCTTCGCCGTGGTGGGCCGTGGCCGTGGTCATGAACAGCAGGGTCAGGAAGCCGAAAACAAAGGCCTGCATAGCGCCCACAAAGATCTCCAGGCCATAGAAGGGCAGGGGGATAAAGTGCGGGATCAAGAAGATCATGACGCCCAGCAGCACCTCGCCGGCAAAGACGTTGCCAAAGAGTCGGAAGGAGAAGGAGATGATCTTGGCGAACTCGCTGACCAGCTCCAACGGCCCCACGATGAGATCCATGCCTTTCATGGCCTTACCGCCCAGCAGGTCCCAGAAGGACTTGAAGGGGATGAAACGGTTCACATAGTCCAGCCCCAGCGTTCGGAGGCCAAATACCTGCGTCATGGTCACCGAGATGATGGCCAGGGCCAGGGTGAAGCTCAGGTCGGAGGACACGGAGCGCAGGAACGGCACCAGCACGTAGCCGTGTTTCTCGTGGCCGTGCTCGTCCTGGGCGCCCGGTTCCACCACCTCGTTCGTGAGGCTGTAGAGGTGGATCGGCCCGGCCTGGAACAGCGTCTCGGCCTGGTAGCCCTTCTCGTGGGCCGGGTGCAGGTAGCCGATGCTGCCAAAGCCAGGCAGCAACCCCATCCAGTTGGAGACCAGCACCCACAGGAAGATGGTCATCACCCAGGGGAAGAACCTGGCTGTCCGTTTCCCGGCGATCCCCTCGAAAAAGCGGAAGGCGGTCTCCACGATCAGCTCGGCCAGGTTTTGTAGCCCGGACGGGATCATCTCCATCTTGCGCGTAGCCAGGAACGAGAAGCCGATGAGGACGATCATGGAGAGCCAACTGGCGATGAGGGTATTGGTGATGGAGAAGGGAAGGCCCAAGAAGTGGATGGGGGTGGGGGGGATGACCGGCTCGGCGGCCAGCTCGATGGCCGGCAGAGGGGTTCGAAAGGAGACGATCATCCACGTGGCGATAACCAGAACGGCGACGATGATGACCAATCGGGCGAGACGGTTGCTGAGTATCCTGGACAAGCTCAACCTCCTCTGCGTGACATCAGCGGTCCCCGCCAGGGGGTCTATGGTACCGGGGATCCATCCTGTGAGAGTATATCATACCGCCTGCCAAAAATCAACCCACCACATGAGCGCATCGCGTTGGGGACAGTACGACTCTGGAGTCGAGGCTTTAGCCGGTTCGTGCCCGCCAACCCCGCCTGAAGGCTCAACTCCAGTGGGCCTCTGCGGGCTTATCGCCCATGTCTCTGATGTGTAGCTCCCCCACCACCTGACATCCGTGCGTAATTGAACGCATGAGGGTCCTGCCCCACTCTCTAATTCGCGTCCCTTCGGGGGGATGGTTCAAAATTGGTTGACACTTTTGTGACCGAAGGCCTTAATTGCCCCTCCCCCCCCCTT